>WARP01000763.1_pt2 | contig 20589 bp, 17 predicted proteins | sample 4769151 | NCBI WGS metagenome assembly WARP01 (sample SAMN08893023, study PRJNA449175) | gut metagenome | isolation source: rumen sample fed with dry roughage | host: cow | place: India: Nagpur | collected 2016
GGACACGAAATCTGGCGCATCGGCAGTATCGCCTGGGAAACAGTTTATGTCGCTTTGGCTTATCCCTTATATTTCTTTTTACGCCGGGTCTTTAAAACGGATCATTTGGGCGGTTTCTGGTGGGATTTATGCCTCATTTTGCCAGTGGCTTTTTACTTGGGCTTTATGCATAGCGATAGTCTGAGTTTAATGGCTCATTTTCCACATTTAATTATTGCCGTGATTGGCTTGGGTTTTTTAAGTGCGTTGGGACTGGGCAGTTATATGCTGGCCAGCCGTTATTTGCCTTTTGTGATTTTTGGATTGCTGAGTTATCTCGAGCCCGTGCTTTTGGCCTTTGCTTCTATTGTGTTGGGGGAACGGGTTGAGACAGGAGAATGGCTGACGTATATTCCCATCTGGATTGCCGTTTTATTGCTGGTCATTGAGGGTACAATTCATATCATCAAACAAAAGCATAAACAGCGTGCACTGAATCAAAATGTGGAAAACTATCAGGATCGTTTGAAATAGACTGCAGGCGGTAAACTGGGTAAAAACTCAGGTTGTTTGATTAAGCAACATTTAACAAAAAAGTATACTTTCACTTTTTAAATCGCTTTCTGATCTTTTAACAGTAAAATCATGAAAATAATTACAACTATTTTATAAATTTATAGTGAATATATCGTAAAAAGCACGTTGAACATTCAGCTTTTGATTCAAAGTTGCTGATAATTCCTTTACAATTGTCGGGTTTGAAATTTATGCCTAGATATACAATTAATTAGAGGACGTAGCTGTGAGCAAAGACACTATCATCGCCCTACATGCAGAGCACCAAGGTCGCTGGAAAAACCGTGAAGAAATCGCGGAACGTATGATTGCCCTGATTGGTCAACTATATCGTGAAAAAAATATCGTGACTTCTGTATACGGTCGTTCTTTAGTTAACCGTTCAGTAATCCAGATTTTAAAAGCGCATCGCCGTACACGTGTTATGGATGTTGAGCTTTCTGTGGTTCACACTTTCCCGATTTTAGAAGCTTTAGCTAAAATTGAAAATATTGGTTCAGCAGAAATTGATCTAGGTAAACTTGCTGTTGAATTCAAGGAAAAAGGCGGTGACGTAGACGCTTTTGTTGCTGAAGCAGTGAAATCTTTAGCAGGTAATGCGAAGGTTGTAGAAGGCAAAGATGTTGTTCTTTACGGTTTTGGTCGTATCGGTCGTATTCTTGCGCGTTTAATCATTGGTCAATCAGGTTTGGGTCGTGGTTTAAATCTTAAAGCAATCGTAGTGCGTAAATCATCTGATGGTGATTTGGAAAAACGTGCTTCATTGCTGCGTCGCGACTCTATCCATGGTCCGTTCCAAGGCACAATTTCAGTTGATGAAGAAAACGAAGCCATTATTGCAAACGGTAACTTCATTAAAGTGATCTATGCATCTAGCCCATCTGAAGTGGACTACACTGCTTACGGTATTAACAATGCACTGGTGATTGATAACACGGGTAAATGGCGTGATGCTGAAGGTCTTGCTCAACACCTTCAATGCCCAGGCGCTGCACGCGTAATCTTGACTGCACCTGGTAAAGGTGACATGAAGAACGTTGTATACGGTGTGAACCAAGCCGACATTCTTGATGAAGATACTATCATCTCTGCTGCAAGCTGTACGACTAACGCTATCACGCCAACACTTAAAGTATTAGAAGACAAATACAAAGTGCTGAATGGTCACGTTGAAACAGTTCACTCGTTCACAAACGACCAGAACCTGATCGACAACTACCATAAAGCTGACCGTCGTGGCCGTGCTGCAACATTGAACATGGTTATTACGGAAACAGGTGCTGCTAAAGCGGTTGCTAAAGCACTACCTGCGCTTAAAGGCAAGTTGACTGGTAACTCTGTACGCGTTCCTACACCAAACGTTTCATTGGCTATTCTTAACTTAACCCTTGAGAAAGAAGTAGATCGTGAAGAAGTGAATGAATACATTCGTCAAATCTCAATCAACTCAAATCTTCAAGGTCAAATCGGTTATACCAACTCAACTGAAGTGGTATCTTCTGACTTTATCGGTTCACGTACTGCAGGTGTATTTGATGCGCAAGCAACTATCACTTCAGGCAACCGTTTAACTTGCTACGTTTGGTACGACAACGAAGTGGGTTATAGCTGCCAGGTATTGCGTATCGCAGAACAGATGGGCGGCGTAAGCTACCCAAAAATTCCTGCTGAAACAAATGCATAATTTGTTAAAGTAGTAAAAGGGAGTCTCTATAGAGGCTCCTTTTTTATGCCGTTATTTTAAGCTCATGCTATAAGCAGAAATTTTTACTGAATTTAATTAAAAAATGATACTTGTAGCCGAAATTCTAATCTGATAGCTTACAAATGGTAAGTACATTAAAAATAGTAAGTAAAAGATAAAAATATACAGATGGAGAGAGCTTGAATGAGTAAATATGCGATCAGTCCTTTGTTGGGGCAGGTGTTATCGAATGAATGTCCATCACGGGAAATATTGGAACATCTCGCGAACAAATGGTCGGTATTGGTTCTACGTTGTTTAAGTGAAGGTGTACATCGTTTTAGTGAGCTGAAACAGCGCATTGAAGGGGTGAGTGAAAAAATGCTGTCACAAACGCTAAAAATGCTGGAACAGGATGGTTTTATCCTGCGCACGGTCTATCCGGTGGTGCCACCCAAAGTGGAATATCAGCTGACCATTTTAGGTTCGCAAGCAGCAGAAAAAATGAATTATTTGATTGGCTGGGTAGAGCGGAGTTTGCCTGAGATTTTGGAAAATAAAGACCGTATTGCTAAATAAGAATTAAATTACTTTTATTGGCAGTCATCAGCTGGAAAGAGCGGGAATCTTGTGGTGACTTTACTGGCAAAGGGCCAGACTTTGGTTGTAGTCTGTATAACTTTTTCTTTTTTGATTCAAATTTTTATCAGGAAGCGATTCACAGGATAAATGTTTATCCGTTTTAGAGATTAAGTCTTATAAGTTTTAAAGGAATAAACCTTGAGGTGTATTCCTTATGCTGGGTTTAAACCTTTTTCATCTGCTTAAAATCAAACCGGTCAATCAGTAAAATTCCAATCGAAAAGACCAGACCGAGTGCCACACAGCCAATCCATCCAAAGTGTTCCCATGCATATACTGCACCCAGCGAACCCAAAGCTGCACCCGAAAAATAGATGGTCATATAGACTGCATTAATCCGTGAACGTGCTTTCAGGTCAATCCGGTAAACCAGATTTTGGTTTAGTACATGAAAGGCGGTGAGACCAAAATAACTCATCAAAACCCCAATTGCGTAAACCCAGATATTCTGCTGGGCAAAGAACAGGGGAATACATGAAAACAGCATCAGAAAAATACACAGTTTTGCGACCAGATTTTCTTTGCCTCGCCCCACGGTTTTGCCCGACCAGCTAGATGAATAAATCCCGATAACACCGAGCAAGCCAAACAGGCCAATTTCAAAATCACTAAAGTAGTAAGGCGCATTGCCTAGGACAAAGGTCATCGAGGTAAATACCATCGACAAGATGCCAAAGCCCAAAGCACCGGCACAGGCACGACGGATTAAATGTGGATTGTTTCGGGCAAGTGCAAACAGTGAACGGTAAATACTGCAGATGGTTAAGCCGGTTTGAGGTTGAGTATTCGGTAATTTTTTCCACATCACAACAGCAAACAGCAGGGTGATCACGCCACTGGATAAATACACACCTTCCCAGGACCAGTACGTTGAGACAAAACCGGCAAAGGTCCGTGACAGGATAATCCCCATTACCAAACCGCTCATGAGTTTTCCAACCGTTGCAGCACTGGATTCTGGTGGACTAATTGTTGAGGCAAAAGGAATCAGAACCTGAGCGGAAATTGCCCCAAAGGTGGCACACAGGGTGAAAAGGTATAAGGTGCTAAGGGTGGTGCTCAATGACAGCAGAATTTGCGAGATGGCAGCAAATACCATCAAACTGACCACAAGTTTACGTTTATTCAGGAAGTCGCCTAAAGGCACTAACAGCATTAAGCCAAGCACATAACCAATTTGGGCAAGCACGACGGTTAAGCCAGCCTGACTGGTGCTAATTTTCAAACTCTTTTCAATCGAATAAATTAGCGGCTGATTAAAATAAGCCGAACCGGCACATAAACCGCAGGCGATTGCCATAAGTAATACAAATTGTGATGACAAAGGGCTGACAGTTTCAGGTTTTGGCAAAGACATGATCAGGACTCAAACAACGCTGCATGCACTATAAGGAGAGTTGTTCAGATTCTGAAATAAGTAAAATCAATCATGTGATCATTAATTTATATCAACGGTTGGAAAATAATTGCTTGGCAAAAAGATCGGACAACATCAGCTTTTTGATAGATGTTTATAAAATAAAACTGAATTCAGTCATCTTCATGGAGTGCTGAATAAATATATTCGAGAAATTCTTTAAAATATGGCAGAATATGGGGTTTTAAAGTTTTTAGAGGATTGGCAGCATGCGCTTTGTTGATGAAGCAGTCATTACCGTAGAGGCTGGCGACGGTGGCAATGGCGTAGCCAGTTTTCGCCGTGAAAAGTTCGTACCATTTGGTGGTCCAGATGGTGGTGACGGTGGCCGTGGCGGTAGTATTTATATTCAGGCCGACGACGACACCAGCACCCTAGTAGATTATCGTTATACACGTAAATTCCGTGCAGAACGTGCAAAAAATGGTCGCGGTGCAAACTGTGCAGGCCGCGGCGGTGAAGACACCGTATTACTGGTTCCGGTTGGAACCACCATTGTAGATACAGAATCTGGCGATATCATCGGTGACTTGGTCGCTGATGGTCAGCGTGTATTGGTTGCAGCAGGCGGTGAAGGTGGTTTAGGGAATACTCACTTCAAATCTTCGACCAACCGTTCACCACGTAAATGTACTCACGGTGCTAAAGGTGAATTCCGTGAAGTGCGTCTAGAACTTAAAGTATTGGCGGATGTTGGCTTGCTTGGGATGCCTAACGCAGGTAAATCGACCTTTATTCGTGCGGTTTCTGCTGCAAAACCAAAAGTTGCAGACTATCCATTTACCACCATGGTGCCGAATCTGGGCGTGGTTGATGCTGACCGTCACCGTTCATTTGTGATGGCCGATATTCCCGGACTGATTGAAGGTGCATCTGAAGGTGCGGGTCTGGGTATTCGTTTCCTTAAGCATTTGGCCCGTACCCGTATTTTGTTGCACATTGTTGATGTACAACCGATTGACGGCTCAGATCCGGCACACAATGCCAAAGCAATTTTGAATGAGTTAAAAAAATTCTCTCCAACACTTGCTAAATTACCAGTGGTACTGGTGCTGAACAAGGTTGACCAACTTGACGAAGATACGCGTGAAGAATGGTGTAAGCATCTTCTTGAGGAAATGCAATGGACAGGTCCGGTATTCAAAACTTCAGGCCTCATGTCTGAAGGGACTAAAGAAGTTGTGTATTACCTCATGGATGAAATCGAGAAACAACGTGAACTCGAAGCTGAAGATCCAGAATACGCAGCACAATTAAAAGCGTTCCGTGACCAGCTTGAAGCTGAAACACGTGAACAAACCATCGCAGCGAAAGAAGCGTATCGTGAGATGCGTCGTCAACAGCGTCTTGCCGGTATTCTAGGTGATGACGATGATGATGAAGACGGTGATGATGGTGAAATGGAAGTGTACTACGTACGTTAAGCTCTGCAATAAGAGTAACTGAGGACAAGATGATAGAAGTGGTAGATGGGCAACGTCAGCTCAAGGCTTGTAAACGAATCGTTGTTAAAATCGGATCATCTTTACTCACAGCAAACGGAACAGGGTTAGATCTGGATGCAATTTCGCATTGGGCGAAACAGATTGCAGATCTGCACAATGCAGGACATGAGATTATTCTGGTGTCTTCCGGTGCTGTGGCTGAAGGTATGGTGCGAATGAAACTTGAGAATCGACCCACCGATCTACCCAGTCTTCAGGCTTGTGCTGCCATTGGTCAAATGGGGCTGATTCAAACCTGGTCGAGTGTTCTGGAAAATCATTCCATTCAAACGGCGCAGGTTTTATTGACTCACGATGACCTGGCAGACCGCCGTCGCTATCTCAATTCATGTGATGCCTTACAGAACCTGATTGACTGGCGTGTGATTCCCGTGATCAATGAAAATGACACGGTTTCTACTGATGAAATCCGCTTTGGTGATAACGATACCTTGGCCGCTATGGTGGCAGGTCAGGTGCATGCCGATTTGCTGATTATCCTGACCGATCAGCAAGGCATGTTTGACTCCGATCCACGTTCTAATCCGAATGCCAAACTGTTCCATACCGTGCGTGCTTTGGATGAAAGCCTGTTTGATATGGCCGGTGGTGGCGGTAAATTTGGTCGTGGCGGTATGCTGACCAAAGTCCGTGCTGCGCGTCTGGCGGCAAAATCGGGTTGTCCAACCCTGATTGCCAGCGGTGAAAGTGACAATGTCTTGGCGCGTTTAATGTCGGGTGAGTTGTTAGGAACCTTGTTTATCACGGATAATGACCGTATTACCGCACATCAGCAATGGTTGGCGGCACATCTACAAACGGCTGGTCGTTTGGTTCTTGATGATGGTGCAGTAAAAGCGATTAAAGACAATCACCGCAGCTTGTTACCTGTAGGGGTAAAAGCGGTGGAAGGTCACTTTGAGCGTGGTGATGTGGTGGAGTGTGTAGACCAAGAGGGTCATCGCATTGCTGTTGGTCGCGTCAACTTCAGTTCGCGTTCTGCGGAAATTGTCAAAGGCTTGGCCTCTGATAAAGTGCATCAGGTGTTAGGTGAAGCACGTTCGCTGGAAATGATTCACCGCAATCATATGGCGATTTACTAATTGCATAGTTTATAGCTTGAAAATCCCGCTTTAGAGCGGGATTTTTTATATCTATCTAGCAAGTTAGCCAGCTTAAATATCTTTCTGGTTCACTCGTTTTGACAGCTCTTCCGCACTTTCAACCCGTTCAAAATATCGGTCACAGTTGTATTATCACGAAGACGATGCAACTGCAGTTGAAGCAGTTCAATGTGCAAAAAAAATTGGAACTCGGTTACGAAACAGAAGAAGACATTGATGTGCCATGTCTTGAGAATGAAGGCGATAAAAGTGTAATTGCTGACTGGATTGCACTGACGCGTGTTGATGAGGTGGGTGGTGCAATATTCACAACTGAACAGGTTGAAGAAAATTTCACTCAATCGCTCGCAGATCAGGTGTTTTCTGAAGTTTCTGGATTTAAAGGTTTGCAATAATTTGCTGAAAAACAGGAAAAGGAATTGAAAACCGAGACGAGTTCTGGGCAGAGTTAGTTCTGAATGGCATCAGTGATCGAACAATAGCTGAGGCAGAAAAATTCTTAGCTATGAGGAATTTATGTTTTGGTCAGGTTGCCGAAAAAACGAGGTTTGTTATTTATCAGTAGACGAATTGAGCAAGCCTTCGGAAATTTCTCAAAAGTATATATATCGTCGAAAGGTGCGAAAGATGTAGATGTAACATTATTTATGTCGAATTAAGATACTCCTATGGTGAAAGGGTTGACTTAGGCTTGGTTCCTTTATGCTATTCCAATGTAGTCTAGTTTCTTTTTATTCAATAAATTAGTATCTTATTTTCTTACTATAAGGGGGTATTATGAAAAAATTATTAGCATTAAGTGCTTTGGGTTTGGCTGTATCTGGCTGCACATCAATTCAGGTTAAAAATAACGAAGGATTTCAGCCAAAGACCATTAAGCAAATATGTGTGATCAATAATCCTAAGGTTACAATTGCCGGATTTGATGACTCAATAGTTCGTAGTTTCGCAAGATACAATATCAATGCACGCATTTATCCTGAAAATTCCAAAACGGCATTATGTGAAACCACGATGAACTACACTGCATTGCGCACATGGGATGTTGTGACCTACATGAGTTATGCAAAATTCACATTAATGAAAGAAGGGCAAGTTGTTTCTGAGGCTGAGTTTAAGTTGAAAGGCAAAGGCGGTTTGGCTTTGAATAAATGGCGCAGTACAGATACAAAGATTGATGAGCTAGTAGATGAGCTTGTTGATGCCAAGAAATAGAATAAATTAGCGGCGGCCATCACCCTCTTTAGGCCGTCTCACACTTGATTTAGCTGTAAAGATAGAGGGGAGAAGATTAAGAGCAACACTATCAGCAAAAACCGTGTGTTTACACGGTTTTAAATGAATCTTAAATATTTACTTAAACTGAATCGAACCATTGGCATTAACTGTAATTTTTGATTCACCGGCCTCAACATTTTGCGCATCAGCGGCCTCAGCACCTGCAAATTTCGCCATATTGGCACGCATCATTACTGGTTGTGGGTAGTAGTTATTGGTATTCAGGTTGAGGTTGACCAATTGATAGCCTGATTTATTCCAGGCCGAAGTTAACATTTGTGCGCGTTGCTGAAAGTTTTTCGATGCCTCCACCATCAATTCATTTTCCACTTTTTTACGTTCTGCATCGGAAACGGTAAAGTTGATCGACTGGGTTTGGAAGTTTTGTTGCAATTCGCTGATCAACTGGCTGACGGCTTTAAAATCGGTACTTTTTAGGCGAATTTCAGCCCGGCCACGCCATTCTTTCAATTTCTGGCTGTCATTGTCATACACCGGATAAGTGCTCTGTGTACCCGTTTCAACTTTCACTTGCGGGTATTTTTTCGATGCTGCAATGGCTTGATTCATGAGTTGTGTGATGAGTGCAGAAAGTTCAGCTGGCTGCTTCTTGCTTCTTTCAATATATAAAACCGCATACATTTCATCATTGGAAATCTGGCGAGTGGCTTCAGCCTGGACATTGACTAAATTATAATTCAGCTGCTCTGTTGGCTGCGCAAAGGTAGCTGTTGAAAGTAGGCTAGTAAGTACTAGAGAGGAGAGAGTTAAATATCGCATTATTTTTACCTATTTTTTGTAAAGAAAACTTCAGCCTTTAATAAACATGGTATCGCTACTTCATGAGGATTTTTTGTAGACTTTGTGTCAAGATTGTAAATGGTTTGATTGATCTTATAAAAAAAGGCTTTTAAATAAAATATTTAAAAATTAATCACTTAAATTGATTTAACTTGAACAGTTACGTTCATTCAATCTTTTGCATAAAAAAAGTATAAAAATAAGGTTTTCTTTAGTCTGTCACACTGTAAGATGATAATTCAATCTAAGAATTGGCTTGATATATTTTTTTGATCGGTTTTGGGCAGATAAAGTCATAAAACTTGTTTATTTTATTGAAAAATTCTGTATCATCCGCCGTTTAGTTATGATGTATAAATCAAGTCGTCAAACTAGATTCTATAAAGCACCGAGTCAAAGGACCACAAGTCACCCGACTTATTTCTTTCAACCCATATCAGAGATGGTAATTCGATATGAGCGTTTCTTCTGTAAATCCTGCCACTAAGTCTACTAACGAATACTATTTGACTCGCCAAAGCCAGATGGAATCCAATGTTCGTAGCTATCCACGTAAATTGCCGTTAGCGATAGCAAAAGCCTTAGGTTGTTGGGTTACTGATGTTGAAGGTACAGAGTACCTCGATTGTTTAGCTGGGGCAGGAACATTGGCTTTAGGCCATAATCATCCTGCGGTAATTCAAAGTATCCAAGATACGCTAGCAAGCGGTCTTCCATTACATACTTTAGATTTAACGACACCTTTAAAAGATGCATTTACTGAAGCATTACTTGAACAGCTCCCTGGTGGGAAGGAAGAGTATTGCCTACAGTTCTGTGGTCCGTCTGGTGCAGACGGTACAGAAGCAGCAATTAAATTAGCAAAAACTTATACCGGTCGTAGCTCAGTGATCAGCTTCTCAGGTGGCTATCACGGTATGACACACGGTTCTTTGGCAATGACAGGTAACTTGTCTGCGAAGAATGCAGTCAATGGCTTGATGCCAGGCGTACAGTTTATGCCATATCCGCATGAATACCGTTGCCCATTAGGCATTGGCGGTGAAGCGGGTGTTGATGCCTTGACTTATTATTTCGAAAACTTCATTGAAGATGTAGAAAGCGGTGTAACCAAGCCAGCAGCTGTGATTCTTGAAGCGATTCAAGGTGAAGGCGGTGTGGTGACTGCACCAGTTAAATGGTTGAAGAAAATCCGTGAAGTGACTGAAAAACACAATATCGTGTTGATTCTTGACGAAGTTCAAGCAGGCTTTGGACGTTCAGGCAAAATGTTTGCCTTTGAACATGCGGGTATTGAACCTGACGTAGTGGTGATGTCTAAAGCTGTAGGTGGTAGCTTACCACTTGCAGTACTGGGTATTAAACGCAAGTTTGATGCTTGGCAGCCAGCAGGTCACACTGGTACTTTCCGTGGTAACCAGTTGGCGATGGGTACAGGTCTTGCGACTATCAAAACCATCAAAGAACAAAATCTTGCACAAAATGCGCAAGAACGTGGCGATTTCTTACAAGCTGAATTGAAAAAATTAGCAGTGGAATTCCCATGTCTCGGTAACGTACGTGGCCGTGGTTTGATGATCGGTATTGAAATCGTTGACGAACGTCAAAAAGCAGATCATATGGGTTCATTCCCTGGTGATTCTCAATTGGCTGCTGCAATCCAGGCTGCATGTTTCGACAACAAACTGTTGTTAGAAAAAGGTGGTCGTAACGGTACTGTGATTCGTTTACTTTGCCCGCTTATCATCACCCAAGAGGAATGTGTTGAAGTGATTGTCCGCTTTAAGAAAGCAATTGCTGAAGCGCTTGTTGCAGTTCGAGGTGCATAAGGCATGGTAGATTTTGCAGAACACCGTAAAGCGTTATTCTGCAATGATGCAGGTTCTATTGCTGACTATCAGTCAGCAATGGACGAAGCGGTAAAAGCCGTTTCTGCATGGTTGCAAAACGACAAAATGTACACTGGCGGCAGCATTAAAGAGCTACGCAGTGCGATTGCATTTCATCCTTCAAAAGAAGGCATGGGTCTACACAAATCGCTTGAGCGTATGGTTGAGCTTTTCTTAAACAAAAGCCTGAAAGTTCATCATCCGCACTCGTTAGCACATTTGCATTGTCCGACCATGGTGGCAAGCCAGATTGCAGAAGTATTGATTAATGCAACCAACCAGTCTATGGACTCATGGGATCAAAGCCCGGCCGGTTCATTGATGGAAGTGCAGTTGATTGACTGGCTGCGTCAAAAAGTCGGCTATGGTTCAGGTCAGGCAGGTGTATTTACCTCTGGCGGTACCCAGTCGAACTTGATGGGTGTACTGCTTGCGCGTGATGCCTGCATAGCGAAAAACTGGAAAGACGAAAACGGCAATCCGTGGTCAGTTCAGCGCGATGGTATTCCTGCTGATGCTATGCGTAATGTCAAAGTCATCTGTTCTGAAAATGCACACTTCTCTGTGCAAAAGAACATGGCAATGATGGGTATGGGCTTCCAGTCTGTAGTCACTGTTCCTGTAAATGAAAATGCGCAGATGGATGTCGATGCTCTGGAAAAAACCATGGCGCATCTTCAGGCTGAAGGCAAGATCGTGGCTTGCGTAGTTGCAACTGCAGGTACGACCGATGCCGGTGCGATTGATCCATTAAAACAGATTCGTGAAATCACTAACAAGTACGGCGCGTGGATGCACATTGACGCAGCTTGGGGTGGTGCACTGATTCTGTCTAATGACTACCGTTCTATGCTCGATGGTATTGAGTTGTCCGATTCCGTGACGCTCGATTTCCACAAGCATTATTTCCAGACCATTTCGTGTGGCGCGTTCTTGTTAAAAGACGAAGCGAACTACCGTTTCATGCATTATGAGGCCGAGTACTTGAACTCTGCTTATGATGAAGAACATGGTGTGCCAAACCTAGTATCGAAGTCATTGCAAACGACTCGTCGCTTTGATGCGTTGAAATTGTGGATGACGGTTGAAGCATTGGGTGAAGAGCTTTATGGTTCAATGATCGATCATGGCGTGAAACTGACCCGTGATGTTGCTGATTATATTAAAGCGACTGATGGTTTAGAGCTTCTGGTTGAACCGCAATTTGCATCAGTGTTGTTCCGTGTAGTGCCAGCAGGTTATCCGGCAGAATTGTTAGATACATTGAACCAGAACGTTGCGGATGAACTGTTTGCCCGTGGTGAAGCGAATATTGGTGTGACTAAAGTGGGTGATGTTCAATCCTTGAAGATGACTACACTTAGTCCAGTTGCGACTTTAGATAACGTGAAGAACCTGCTTGGCCTTGTGCTTGCAGAGGCTGATCGTATCAAAGGTCCAATCGCGGACGGTACATATACACCGGCAATTGATTAATTGATTGTCTGTGTGAAATGAGGAGGCCATACGGTCTCCTTTTTTTTATTTAAGATTGTACAACCTCATTTGATTTATGAGGTATCAATATTGATCTGATTGGAAGAGATGTGGTTGAAAAGTTTTGCTTTAAATTCAAGCTGTAAATTACAGACTAAAACTTTTTAGAGACCAGTATTCTGCAAGCAAGTCCCAGTCATGTTCTTTAAAGACCATGTGAGCGGGTCAATCAGGATTAGAATTTTTAATTGTTTTAATGTTTATGGTCATATCATTGTCATTATTTATTTTTGACTATATGACAAAATCATGTTTATGAATTTCAGAGATTTGGACAAGTGGTGGTAAAAATTAGAGTAGTGTAACTTTGAGACGGGACAGAGAAAGCCTGATACAGATAGAAAAGAAATCCAGAAACAGAACATTTTTATGGTCTGTACATAGAATAAACACCCTGCAAGTAGAAACAGAAGGCATGAGAAAATGACAGATTTAAGAAATATTACAAATTCGTACTCAAAAACAATGTTTGAATAATATTTTTGATTGGTTTTTAGTTATTGAATTTAAAAGATATTTTTAAAAACCCTACAAAAGAAATGAATTATCATAAAAGCGTCACAAAGCTGTAACTTGATTGTCATATTCTAAAATCAAAATGCAATCATCGAAATAAGTACAAAACTTTATAAAAAGTAGCGTACTTCAAAATTGCATCTATTGAAGAGAGAAAAGAATGCGCTTAAACCACATCGCACTTGCTTTAGCACTTTCAGGGGCAGCTGTAGCAACAACAGCAAATGCAGCTCGTGACACCATCCAGATTGCTGGTTCTTCAACTGTTTTGCCATATGCAAGTATTGTAGCAGAAGAATTTGGTAATACTTTCCCGCAATTTAAAGCACCGGTGGTGGGTTCTGGTGGTACATCTGGCGGTTTAAAACAATTCTGTCAGGGTGTAGGTGATAATACCATCGACATCGCCAATGCATCTCGTAAAATTAAAGATACTGAATTGGCTGCATGTAAAAAAGCTGGCGTAAACCAAGTAATCGAAGTTAAAGTAGGTTATGACGGTATTGTATTCGCATCTAACTCAAAGAAAGCAGCTTATAAATTACGTCCACAACATGTATTTGCTGCACTGGCTGCACAGTTGCCTTCACAAGGCAAATTGGTTCCAAACCCGTATACACGCTGGAATCAAATTGACAAAGCACTTCCAAATGAACCAATCACATTGGTAATTCCAGCTTCTAACCACGGTACACGTGAAGTGTTCCAGGAAAAAATGGTTGAAGCAGGTTGTGAATCTTACGCATATTTCAAAAACTTAGATAAAGATGCTCAGAAGAAAGCATGTTCAAATTTCCGTAAAGACGGAAAAGTCATTGAAATTTCTGGTGATTATACTGAAACACTTGCACGTTTAAAAACTTCTCCAAGTGCAGTTGGTGTGTTTGGTTTAGGTTTCTATGACCAAAACCGTGACAAATTACGTGTAGCTACAGTGAATAATGTGACCCCATCAGAGAAAACGATTCTAAATGGTTCTTATCCGGTATCACGTCCATTGTACTTCTACGTGAAAGGTGAGCACCTTAAATCAATCAAAGGCTTACAACAGTATTCTGAGTACTTCCTGAATAAGAAAGTTTCAGGTAAAGGTTCTAAACTGGAAAAAGCGGGTCTGATTTCTATGTCAGATAAAGAACGTGCCAAAATTCTTGCAAATTTGAAAGCCGGTAAAGCGGTTAAGTAATTAGGTTGAATGAGCTGACGGTAGAATTATTTCTACCTTCGGCTTTTTTGCATAGACAAGTTTTTCAAAGCATGAAAATTGAAAAATGCTGGAGAATACATGAATCTGCTACTTATGGGTGTGTTATTGGCATTAATTGCCATCGCCTATCAAATCGGGTTATCAAAAAGCCGTAACCTAGCAGGTAAGGGAAATAACACTGCAAAGTTGCACTCGCGTCCTGGCTATTACGGGGCACTGGTGGCTTTATGGTGTGGTATCCCTGCTTTTTTAATTTTACTGGTTTGGAATATTGTCGAACCGAACATTCTGCGCCATGTGGTGTTAAATAATGTCCCTGCAAACGTTGCAGCGACATTGGATCGTGCCGGTATAGAAGTGCTCATTGATCGTGTTAAAGCGATTGCTTCGGGTTTTGGTGTGAGTGATCAAGCCGCAGCCTATGAAATTGCAGCCGCACAGCAACTCGCGAAAATTGAAACCATTAGTTCTTTTGCTAAATTGGCTTTAGTGATTTGTGCCGCTTTGGCGGGTCTGGTGATGGCTAAAAAGCGCATTGCCCAGCAATATCGTGCCCGTAACCAGGTTGAAAAAATCATTAATTGGGGCTTGGCTCTATGTTCCGGTGTGGCCATCTTAACCACCATCGGCATTGTACTTTCGATGTTTAGCGAAGCCATGCGCTTTTTCCATTTTGTCAGTCCGATCGATTTCTTTTTTGGTACGGAATGGAACCCTGGATTTAGTACTTCTGGAAATGCAGAAGGCAGTTATGGCCTGTTGCCATTAATCTGGGGAACCCTGATGGTGAGCGGAATCGCCTTATTGGTTGCGGTTCCTGTTGGACTGATGATTGCTATCTATCTGGCTGAATATGCACCTTCAAGTTTTCGTGCCTGGGCAAAACCTGCCATTGAAGTTTTAGCCGGTATTCCAACCATTGTTTATGGCGTGTTTGCATTGATGGTGATTGGCCCATTCTTCAAGTTGCTTGGCGAAAGCATTGGACTACACATTAATGCAACCAGTGCCTTAACTGCTGGTTTTGTCATGGGCATCATGATTATTCCGTTTGTATCTTCACTGTCGGATGACATTATTACCCAGGTGCCACGTGCACTACGCGATGGTTCTTTAGGGTTGGGTGCAACCAAGTCTGAAACCATTCGTCAGGTGGTTCTGCCTGCTGCACTGCCGGGGATTATTGGCGCATTCCTACTTGCCGCATCACGTGCGATTGGTGAAACCATGATTGTGGTTCTGGCAGCAGGGAATAGTCCATTATTGCATGTCAATCCGCTAGAAGCCGTATCTACAGTTACTATTACCATTGTGAACCAGTTAACCGGCGATACCGACTTTGCCAGCCCGCAAGCTTTGGTGGCATTTGCATTAGGTCTAACGCTGTTTGTCATTACGTTAGGTTTAAACATTGTTGCACTGTATATCGTGCGTAAATATCGCGAGCAATACGAATGAGTACATCAAATACATCTTCTATGGGGCAAAGCTTTGACCCACAAGCTGCAGCTGAATTACGCGAAAAACGTAAACAGAGAATTGCCAGTTCTTTAGCCAAACGTCATCGTAAAGAAAAGACATTCCGTATTTTAGGCTTTTCTGCAGTTGTGACAGGTTTGTTCTTTGTGGTGCTTTTATTCGGAAGTATTTTAGCGAAAGGCTTACCTGCATTCTGGCAAAGCAGTCTCTCTGTACCGGTCTATTTCGATCCTGCCATCATTCAGGTGGGTGCAAAACCTACGCAGAAGGATGGCGAATCTCCAGCCCAGTTTGCGGAGCGTACCATTGCCTGGCAAACCGAAATGGGCATGGTGGATTGGGATGCCTTGATTGTTAATGGCATGATTGCAAAAGATCCTTCAATTGCCTCAAAACGTGATGATTTATCCGCTTTGTATACCAGTTCAGAGGCCTATCGCTTGCGTGATATGGTAATGGCTGATCCAACGCTGATTGGCAAAAAAGAAGAGATCAAGATTCTGGCCGATGCCAATGTCGATGTATGGTTAGCAGGTAATATTGATCGCAGTTTACCTGATGACCAGCAACAGCTTAGTCCTGAAATTCGCCAGCTTGCCGATGATTTAAAAGCCAAAGGTGTGATTGAGAATAGCTTTAATACCAATATCTTTACCAATCCAGACTCACGCAGTTCACCTGCAACTTCTGGTCTTGCAGGTGCATTCATGGGCTCAGTGTTCATGATGCTGATCGTGATTTTTATCTCGATTCCGATTGGTGTGGCATCAGCGATTTATCTTGAAGAATTTGCGCCTAAAAATTGGATTACAGATGTTGTTGAAGTGAATATCAATAACTTGGCAGCGGTTCCTTCGATCGTCTTTGGTTTGCTCGGCGCTGCCATTTTTATTGGCTGGATGCATTTACCCCTTTCTGCCCCCTTGGTCGGTGGTCTGGTACTGAGTCTGATGACCTTGCCAACCGTGATTATTACCACACGTGCATCACTGAAAGCAGTACCACCATCCATTCGTCAGGCGGCATTGGGTCTGGGTGCTTCCCGTGTACAAACGGTATTTCATCACGTGCTGCCTTTGGCGCTTCCGGGCATTTTAACCGGCGCCATTATTGGGGTAGCACAAGCCCTCGGTGAAACCGCACCCTTACTTCTGATTGGGATGAGTGCTTTTGTAGCAAGCGTGCCAGCGACACCACTCGATCAATCTACTGCATTACCGGTACAAATTTTCTTATGGCAGGGTAACGAATTACGTAACTTCTTTGAAGGACGTACTGCTGCCGCAATTATTGTCTTACTGGCGCTGATGGTTGGTTTGAACAGCCTTGCCATCTGGTTACGTAAGAAACTTGAAGTGCGCTGGTAAGTGAGGACAATATATGAATACTGTAACAGCTATGACACAAGCAAATTCCTTAGAACAGGATGAATCCGTGAATCCAGAACAGAAACAGTTTATCGCTCCCGAAGTCGATCAAAAACATCCTGGTACTTCATTTGTTTCTCAATTCGATACTCATACTTCAACGAAAAAAGAAAATGAAACATCGAATGTTAAAATAAGTACTTCAGATGTCCATGTTTACTATGGCGAAGCAGAAGCCATTAAAGGTATTGACATCAATATCTATGAAAATGAAGTGATTGCCTTTATTGGTCCATCGGGATGTGGTAAATCAACTTTCCTGCGTACCTTAAACCGTATGAACGACACCATTGATACCTGTCGCGTGACCGGTAAGGTGATGCTTGATAATCAGGATATCTATGACCCGAATCTGGACGTGGTTTTACTGCGTGCACAGGTTGGTATGGTGTTCCAGAAACCGAACCCATTCCCGAAATCAATTTTTGATAACGTGGCGTATGGTCCTAAACTGCATGGTTTGGCGCGTGATAAATACGACCTGGAAGAAATTGTGGAAAATAGCCTGCATAAAGCGGGGCTGTGGAATGAAGTCAAAGACCGTTTAAACCAGCCGGGTACAGGTCTTTCAGGTGGTCAGCAGCAGCGTTTATGTATTGCGCGTACTATTGCGGTGAGTCCGGAAGTGATTCTGATGGATGAGCCATGTTCAGCGCTGGACCCGATTGCAACGGCTAAAATTGAAGAACTGATTTCAGAACTTTCAACCCAATATACCATTGCGATTGTAACGCACTCGATGCAACAGGCTGCACGTGTATCTGACCGTACTGCCTATTTCCATTTGGGTGACTTGATTGAAGTCAATTCGACTGAAAAAGTCTTTACTCAGCCAGATCACCAATTGACTGAAGCGTATATTACCGGTCGCTTCGGTTAATCTGAACACCATTTCTAAAAAGAGCCGTAAGGCTCTTTTTTATTTCACTATTGTTGTATTGAAGTTAGAAAGACTGGTTTTCTTTTTGGTTAATGATCATTATTTGCAAAATATAAATTGAATTTTTGTGTGATTGCCCACATCTTATGCAAGATAAATATGAATTAAATGAGTCTGTATCTGTATGTTATTTCACAATCCCAAATTACCCGCTGAAATCCGTATCAACCATTTAAACGCACGTGTAAATGAACAACGAAAAAAAATTGCACAAGCGACTGCATCTAAATTGGAACAACTGCATCTTGCCCAACAGCTTTCAAAAGAAGCGCGTTTACGTAAAAAGAATAATCAAAAAATTTATGTGCTTGACTTCAAAGGTGACACAGCAGCCTCTGCCGTAGAAAACTTGCGTGAAGAAATTACCCTGATTTTAGCCACTGCAAAAGCAGGGTGTGATCGTGTTGTGGTGCGTCTGGAAAGCCCAGGCGGTATGGTGCACGGCTATGGTCTGGCAGCTGCCCAGCTGGTGCGTTTGCGGGATGCCGGTTTTAACCTGACGATTTGTGTCGATAAAGTTGCAGCCAGTGGCGGCTATATGATGGCCTGTATTGCCAATGAAATTGTATCTGCACCATTTGCCGTCGTCGGTTCCATTGGTGTGGTTGCACAGGTACCAAACTTTAACCGTCTGCTGAAAGAAAAGCACATTGACTTTGAACTTTATACCGCAGGTCAGTTTAAACGTACCGTGACCATGTTTGGTGAAAATACCGCTGAAGGTAAAGCCAAATTTGAACAAGAGTTACAGCAGACGCATGAGCTGTTTAAGCATTTTGTTGAAAAGTACCGTCCGCAGTTGAATGTTGAAAAAGTGGCAACAGGTGAGCACTGGTATGGAAAAGATGCGCTTGAATTGAATCTGGTAGATAAGCTGCAAACTTCAGATGAATATTTGCTTGCTTTATTGCCACAACATGAAGTCTTTGTGATTGAAACTCGACGTAAACCGACACTGGGTGAAAAGCTGGGTCTACAAGCGGCGCAAATAGCTGACGGTCTAGTCCCTGCAGTGATGAATAAAGTGATGGAATCATTGAGTAAAGCCAATGCAAATTTGCTACAAATGCGTGACCCTAAACTTTAATTGAAAGCTGTTTGCTGATTTTAAAATTGCGCTCTGATGAGCGCAATTTTTTTGACTGACTGTAGCTTAATATCCGATTCAATTTGATCCCCCCTTATGAGGAAATTAAAATAAATGAGCACAGGTTTTTTATGCTTTAGCGTAGAACCACTTCTGCAACGGATTTACTGATCCGGTTTCTGTATATTAAGACTAAATAGTATTCTGCTTGAAAAATGGCTGACAAAGTAGAGCTGGGGGAGACTGAAGCTGACTCATGGTTCCCTGTTTGCCTGAATGCTATCCTTGGACGTGTGGTCACTTTCTGGTTGCGGTATTTTAGCTAAGCTTTTATAACATAAATCAAGAAGGCCATAGCCTGCAGCGCCGACTGTTGCAAGCAGCATATCTTTATGTGCATCCCACATATCTCCCTGTTGCCCATTATAATTTTCTGCTTCCTCCGGTGATAAACCAATGGCAATCAGCCATTCAAGCCATTCATAAATTAAGCTGGTGGCCATGATAAACTGCACTACCAATAAAAATAGCGTGAAGGGTTTGGCCTCAGGCAGCCATACATGAAACAGCCGTAGTAACACTGGGTAAAGCAGTACACCACAGGCAAGATGCACCAGACGGTCATACATATTGCGTGACCAGCCCATCGATTGATTAAGGTCAAAATTGAACAGCTGAATCAGCCATTCGTTATAGGGAACATAGGAATACAGGTAATGTGCACCGATAATATGGATCAGTAAAAAAATGAGATAGAGCACAAAACTATAAAAACTCATGCCAATTTTTTTTTGGGTAAACAATAACAGCACCAGCATAAACACCGTACCGGCTTGATGCAGTAGATATGCTTCAAATTCTAAAGGATGGATACTGGCGATGATTACCGCAATAGTGAGTACTGCAAGAGCAACCCAGTGTTTGATATTCAATTGATGTTCAATCATTATTTCTTGTATTGGCAAAGTTTTATTGGGAGTGCTGAAATTTTATCAATGGCTTATGTGGTTACAAACATAGATGAATTATCAACAGATTCTATTCTAATAAAAAAGCGAAGCCGAAGCTTCGCTTTTTAGATTTATTTCGAATTAAATTTTAGAAATTAAATCCTTAATCTGTTTCGCTTGAGTTGAAGCATTACCTGTATAAGTTGCAGGAGTCATTTCAGCCAGACGGGCACGGTCAGCAGCAGGAACGGCTTCCAGTTCGTTACCATTTACGAAGTTCACCATCATGTCGCGAGTCATGGCCTGACCACGAGTCAGGGCTTTTAATTTTTCGTATGGTTTTTCAACTGCATAGCGGCGCATTACCGTTTGAATTGGTTCAGCAAGCACTTCTTGAGCATGGTCAAGATCTTCCAGAATACGCTGTGCATTCAATTCAAGTTTGCCAATACCTTTAGAGCAAGCTTCGAATGCGATCAAGCTTTGTGCAAAACCGACACCCATGTTACGAAGCACAGTAGAGTCAGTTAAGTCACGTTGCCAGCGAGAGATTGGAAGTTTTTCGCCCAAGTG
>WARP01001506.1_pt1 | contig 20548 bp, 23 predicted proteins | sample 4769151 | NCBI WGS metagenome assembly WARP01 (sample SAMN08893023, study PRJNA449175) | gut metagenome | isolation source: rumen sample fed with dry roughage | host: cow | place: India: Nagpur | collected 2016
GAAGTTTGGTTGAAACCAAAATGCACTCCATCAAATTATTAGGCGATAAATTGTCAGCAAAGCATTTTTCAAGTCAGATCAATGAGGGGGCATGCCACCTTGCGCAGCAGTACTCCTCAAGTCCTGAATAAATTTACAGAATTAGGTAGACCTCATACCCAAATTTTAACTTAAATTTGGGTATTTGGGGGAAATGTCAGCTTTTGAATATTTCTGAGATTAGGCTTGATCCACATGGCTAGCTCTTTTTGATTAATCCTTCAAAGCCACCTATAACGCATTCCAATAATCCCTTATTTTATTCCACTATTGCAGCATATCCAATCAGCTAGAAAACTCTTTAAAGGCATCGAGTGCATTTGCAGCATACATCAATGAAGGCCCACCGCCCATATATACAGCAACCCCTAACAGTTCTTCCAGCTCCTGCAGGGTCATCCCCATTTTAACCAGGGTTCTGACATGAAAACCAATACAACCATCACAACGCGATGCAACACCAATCCCCAGAGCAATCATTTCTTTGGTTTTGGGATCAATCACGCCATCACGCATAGCCGTCTGGGACAACTGATTAAAACTTTTCATTAAATCAGGTGAATCCTGAGTTAAAGTTTTTAAACTGCCTGAAATGTTCTGGGTTAATTCTTTGTATTTCATTACTGCCTCTCACATTAAACAATCAACAATACGGTTTTTCATCTATTTAACGGCTTATTTTTCTACCGGATAGCCCTGCTCCAGCCAGGCCTGATAACCGCCATGCACAGACTTGACCTGGGTAAAACCCATATTCTGTAAGGTATCGGTTGCCAATGCGGAACGTCCACCCGTGCCACAGATCAGATAAATCGGCTGATCTTTAAGATGTTCCAGTGCCTGCAAGGTATCGCAATGATGGCTCGCCACAGGATGCTGGTGAATTCTCATTTCTAAAACACCACGAGGATAATTCACCGCACGGTCTATCGCTGCCGCCTGAAATTCATCCGGTTCCCGAACATCAATCAGAATGGTTTTATGGTTTTTCATCGCTTCAAACAGTTCAGCTACACTCACTTCCTGAATTCGGCTTTTTGCATTCTGGATCAATTGCTCTGCAGTTTTCATCATTTTCATTCTTCCTCAGCCATTAAAATCATATTCATATTTTATAAACTATGATCAGGTAGATTAAAAGCGGTTTAGTTTAAATTCCCAACCAGCTGTTTTAGCCCATGAGCGCTGAATAGATTAAATACATCGCCACCCCAATCACAGTCGTGGCAAAAATTTTCTGCACCTGATGACTGTCTATCCGGTGCATCGCACGACGTCCTATTAACATGCCCACAATACAGGCCAGAACGAAAGTCAGCGTGACCGAAACAGGGTATTGAAAGCCATCCAGTACGTGTACAGAAATACTGACACCGCCAATCAGGAAAATAATCATCAGCGAAGTTGCAACGATGCTGCGCATATCCAAGTCAGTCACTTTACGCAGTGCCGGGACAATCACGAACCCCCCACCCACTCCAAGCAAACCGGTCAGCAGACCTGCAACGACCCCAATAGCGCCGAGAGACAATGCTGTTTTCATATTCCAGATCAGGCGACCAGTCGTTTGATTAACCTTGCACAGTGCATTTCCATGATCATGGACCTTATTAAAGAATATCCGGTAAGCGATGATCAGCATCACCAAACTGAAAGCCAGCGTGAGCCATACAGGAGAGATAATTCCAGCCAAATGCACGCCATAACGCGCTGAAGGAATACTGATCAGTGCAATCCAGAGCGCGGCACGATAACGTACAATGCGCTTGGACAAACCTTCAAATGTTCCAACCAGTGCTGATAGAGTCACTGCCAGCAAGCCTACAGGTGCAGCCTGTGCTACCGTCCAACCCTGACTTGCCATCAGTGCCGGTACAGCCAGAATACCACCACCCGCACCGGTTAAACCCAGCAAGCCACCGATGGCCAGCCCTTCCAGTATCAACCACATCACACCTATACCTCTCTTGACTCCAGTGGTTCAACCAAAGAACCTACTGGTTTAATCCTGAAACTTGCCTATTTGAAGTAATTCAGCGGAAGCTTTAAATAAGAAACCCCATTATCTTCCGGTTCAGGGAACTGTCCTGCTTTCATGTTGATCTGAATTGAAGGCAGAATCAGTTTAGGCATACTCAAACCTGCATCACGCTTGTTACGCATTTCGACAAATTCAGCTTTGCTCGTGCCATGATGAATATGAATATTGCGGTTTTTTTGCGTCTGGATATCCGTCTCACACACATAGCGATCACGCGTTTCTGGCAAATAGTCATGGCATAGAAATACCCGAGTACTTTCCGGCAATTCGAACAGGCGCTGTACCGAATCAAAAAGTATGGCTGCACTGCCGCGAGGAAAGTCACAACGTGCCGTGCCATAATCCGGCATAAACAAGGTATCTCCGACAAAGACCGCATCACCGATAACATAACTCAAGCAGGCCGGTGTATGTCCAGGGGTGGGAATGTTATAGGCTTCGATGGAACCAATCTGGAATTTCTCATCATCCTCAAACAGGTAATCAAACAGCTGCTGGGCATTCCATTGCTTGATATCCAGATGATAGATCGCAGCAAAGGTCTCCTGGACCATCGAAATTTTCTGGCTCATGGCAATCTTGCCCCCGAGCGTAGCTTTGAGATACTGTGCTGCAGTCAAGTGATCGGCATGGACATGGGTTTCCAGAATCCACTCAACTGTTAAACCCTGCGCTTTGACATAGGCAATGATCTGATCAGCATGTGTGGTCGAGGTGCTGGCAGATGCAGCATCATAATCCAGCACACTGTCAATAATTGCACAGGCTTTAGTTGCAGGATCACTCACTACATAACTGAAAGTATTGGTATCTTCATGGAAAAAGTCTTTTACAACTGGGAAATTTGACATGATTAAGCTCCTGCCCACTTACGGTGAATCAACACGCCTGCAAGCATCGCAACAATAAAATACAGAACCTGATAATGCCCAAGACCAATCAAGGTAAAACTTGGTGCAGGACAGATTCCGGCAATCCCCCAACCGATACCAAAGAGCAGGCTGCCCGAGATCAGTTTAGGGTCAATCTTGTTATTCTTTGGCAAATCGATCGGTTCATTAAAGATCGTTTTCGGTGCCTGGCTGCGTAGCGCTTTTTGAAAGGGAATAAATGCCACCGCAATTGCACCCATCATCACAAAAGCCAGACTGGCATCCCAGTCCCCAAACAGATCCAGGAAGTCGAGCACTTTTTCCGGATTCGACATCCCGGAGACCATCAGTCCCACAGAGAACAAACCGCCGAAAATGAAAGCCAGAAAATTTTTCATTTAGAAAGCTCCTGTGATATGGCGAATGATATAAACCGTAACAAAACCAGCGAACATAAAGCTCATGGTGGCCAGGATAGAACGCTTCGATAAACGGCTCATCCCGCAAATCCCATGACCACTGGTACATCCTGAACCCAGACGTGTACCAAAGCCAACCAGCAGACCCGCGATGATCATCATCAGCGGACTGGCATTCAACTCGATCTCAGGCTGGACAAATAATCCATAAATAAAAGGCGTGATAATCAAACCTGACATAAACCAGATGGCAGGGGTTTTAAACACGGTGTGTGGATTCAGTACCTGTCCAATCAATCCGCTGATCCCTGCGATACGGCCATGCACATAGAGATAGCCGACTACCGCTACCCCCAGTAATAGTCCGCCGAGAAATGCGATGAGAAAATCATGCATAGTAAATCTACTCATTTACAATATATATTTTTATATTATATAATAAATAAAAATATTCAAGCGAAAATGCTGATTTTTTTGTATCTCATCATTGCTTATCAGGACACCTACATGAACGCTGCACCGTTAAAAGCACAAATAGACTTTTCACAAGTCGATTTTGTCAGTGATTGTCTGAAAGTTTTATCCAACCCTGACCGTCTTAAAATTCTCTGTGTCTTGGTCGATGGCGAGCTGAATGTACAGCACATAGAACAACGTACGGATATCCACCAACCTACCTTGTCACAACAGCTGACTGTATTAAGAAACAGCCAGATCGTATCAACACGACGGGAAGGCAAACAGATTTTTTATCAATTCAGTGATATACGGGTGCTCAAAATCATGCAGACCCTATATGAAGTGTACTGCAGCCACGATTGTGATTGATATAACTCCCCTACTTTCAGATCATTTCGGGCAACACAGGTTTTTCAGGAATGCTAAAAGCAAAAGTCTTTAGCTGATTTGCTCATAGATTCCCCTTGCTTTCTGTTTCACAGGGCGGCCTTTAACGCAGACTCCCGCCATTAAAATGTTAGGTGCAGCATAAAGCCTGCATCTGCAACATAACCCTATTCGACACCTTCCAACTGTGCTGGAGTGGGTCGGTTTTCTTTACATCAATTCGACAGTATTTATCCAGCTGAACCAAGCGAATTGCATCACAGGCATCTGATTTAGGCTTGAATCTTGGCATCAGTGGGCGGAATTGAACCGCTGTACCATCAGCTCATTTAAAGAATTAGGCTTTTTTAGGTTTGTGCTTATTTTCTTTTAGTCGTGCATGTTGTTTGGCATTAAAAAATTTAGATCATGCTGCAAGATGACAAACCTGTTGTTGTAGCGACATGTGTTTGGGGTAGCTACAATCGATGAGGTATTTTTAGATTTTATTGAGTAAAAGGATGATCCATATGCATCAAGAATGGGACAAACGTTATCGGGAAACACAACATTTATATGGCTCAGAAGCAAATGTATTTATTCAGGACATCAGCCAACGTTATGCGATTTCTGGCCGTACCTTGGCTATTGCAGAGGGTGAAGGGCGTAATATCCTGTATTTAGCACGTACAGCACGAGAGAAGCATTTAGCATTTAGTGCCGAGGCGTGGGATTATTCGCAAGTTGCTCTTGAAAATGCCCAGGTATACGCACAAGAACAAGGGATTGAATTGCAAACCCGGCAGATCGATTTGACTACAGTGAAATGGCCAGAAGATCAATATGACAATATTCTGTGTGTATTTGGTCATGTCGATCCAGCTACCCGATTAAAAACCTTGCAGGGTGTACGTCAGGCACTAAAAAATCACGGTCATTTTATTGGTGAGGTATATTCCAAAGCACAATTTGCTTATAAAACCGGTGGTCCTGGCAATCCTGATTTTCTATATGATCCTCAAGAAATTTTAGAAGTATTTCAGGACGATCATATTGTTCACTTTTTTGTCGGAGATGTAGAACGTTATGAAGGACAATTGCATCAGGGCAAAAGCCACGTGATTCAATTTATGATTGAAGTGCTCAAAAAGTGAAGCTAACAATTAAATTATGAGCTGAGTCACTCTCTCATTTATTTATAAAAAATGAGAACCATCTGTTTTTGCAACAGATGGTTCGCTTGATTGATAAGCTTGCGGAGATATCTACCGGTTGAATAGCAGTAGATCGTTACTCTTCTAACAGGCTTCTTAACATCCAGGCTGTTTTTTCATGAACTTCAAGTCTTTGTGTGATCAGATCTGCTGTTGGCTGGTCATTCACTTCATCCACGATGGGAAATAGACTTCGAGCAGTGCGTGCAACAGTTTCATGTGCATTGACCAGCAGGCTGACCATTTCCTCGGCTTTAGGAACACCTTCTACTTCTTTAATGGCAGTTAATTTTACAAATTGTTTATAGGTTCCTGGTGCAGGAAATCCCAATGCCCGAATTCGTTCAGCAATAATATCCAGGGCATTCCATTGTTCGGTATATTGAGTCATAAACATGTTATGTAAGCTATTGAATTGTGGCCCAGTCACGTTCCAATGAAAGTTATGGGTCATCAAATATAAGGTATAACTATCCGCTAGCAGTTTAGATAACCCTTCCACGATTTTGGCACGATCACTATGAGAGATACCAATATCAATTTTCACTGCTTTAGATTCTTTTTTAGAACTCGCCATTTTTGAGACTCCTTGTATTTTAAAGGTATATTTATATTAATTTAGCTCGATCTGCTCTATAAGACCTGAGCAATAAAAACTACATGTTTTAGCACTGATAAAGAAATTTTGAACCGTCGACCCATATTCAAATATTCTGCAGGATATCAGCAAAGCTGCAAACATTAGTATTCTGTTGAGTTATATAAATAACATACTCTTACCAAGATGTATTGAGAATTAACCAGAGTTAATTATGCTCGCACAAATATAAATTATGGCAGCAAAACTTGAGTATGTTTTATCGCTACGCATGGCAATAGGCTTGAATTCTTTCAATTTAAAAAAGTAATTTTCGATAAGATATCGCCATTGATACATACAACGATCAAATATGCGCTGAACTTTATACAGTTAGCTTTGGGAGGAATAACTGCTTTTACGCCAGGATGATCAAATTCCTTCCATAACTAATCTAGTATGTGTACCGTTATGTATACAATCTGTGACTTTACCGAGGCGGAGTTGTTCCATTTTCGCCCATTGAGCATCTGTAAGCATGTATCTATCCATGATGAAACTATAAACGAAATCGTCTTATTGACCCCATTCTCAACACACCATAAAAATCAAGTTATGCTTTTTAATAAAATTTATGCCGATTTTCACTGTCATATTGCAGCCTCTTATCTAAGTGTAGGATCGCGAGCTTATTTGACCTCTGTCACCACACGTAGTGGTGACAACCTAATTTAAAATTTTAAAAATTACTCTTGGGTACTATCTTAGTACAGTTATTTATTTTTGATTTTAAACTCAATCCTAATCACCAGACCGCCAATGGCATCTGCCCGGCGGGACTCAATTTTTCCGTGGTATAGATCGACAATTTGCTTAACAATCGATAAGCCTAGACCACTGCCAATAACTGTACTGTTCTGATTCACTCGATAAAATCTTTGAAAAATCAGAGGTATTTGTGCTTCATCCAAACCGATTCCATTGTCCTCAATCTGCACAAAACTATAATTTTCAACACAGCCACAACTAATTTTAATGAGACACGGACGTTCCTGGCTACGATAGATAATGGCATTTTCTAAAAGATTACGGAGCATAATTTCCAATTGATCCATTTGTGCCATGACCAGGGCTGACTCCAGTTGTAGCTGTAAGTCAATCTTTGCCTGACGAAGCTGAAAATCCATCATCGCAAGGGTACTTTGAATCATATTAACCAGATCAACCGGGCCTTGAATTTGTTGACCATTGGGTTCTATCCGGGCCAAGGTCAGTAACTGCGTGATCATTCGTGAGGCCTTATCAATGCCAATGATAATGTCCTCTGCTGCTTCTCGTGCCTCCTCAGTAGAACGTGCACTCTGCAAAACTTGTGCATGCAAACGGATCGCCGCCAAAGGTGTACGTAACTCATGGGCTGCATTTGAGGTAAAACGTTTTTCACGTTGCATGCTTTCTGCAACTTCACTCAATAATGTATTTAATGACTTCACCAAAGGTTCGATTTCTTTGGGCACGACAGGGTTGATGGGTTTTAAATGTTCAATCGACTGCTTTTCCAGATTTTGACTGATACTGAATACAGTGGACAAATTGCTACGTACGGTCTGCAAAATCAGCCAGGACAATAATGGTAAAAAAAATGCTGAAACCACTATTAAAAATAGTAGCATATCTCTCTGGATATCCTGACGGATGGTCCAGACCTGTGCAATTTGTACTTGTATAGTGTGAGTGCTGTCCCAAACCGAATAACTGCGATAGGTTTGATTGTGAATTTTAATCCAGCCAAAGTTGGCTTGCTGAACAAAGGGGTGTGTGTCCACGCCAACTGAACGATAAATCAACTTGCCATTACGATGCCAAATCTGAAATATAATCTGATTATAATGCTCACCTTGAGCTTTCTCGATGACAGTATGGTCAGGGATTCGCCCTTCCAGTGAACTTGAAGTGGTCGAGAGTAAAGCATGGGCGGTTTCGACCAGTGATTTATCAAAGATATTGTTCGCCGTGCGCTGCATTCCCCAGTAGATACAGCCTAGACTACCCACCCAGACAGTGGCGGTGATAACCAGTAAAATCAATGAGAGACGCCGGGTCAATGAATAACTGCGGATGAAATTGGCCATCAATAATTTTCATCCATAATATAGCCAAAACCCTGTACTGTACGGACAATGTTTTTTCCAAGCTTGCGCCGTAAATTATGAATATAGACCTGGATCACATTGCTGCTTACATCCGCATCATAGGCATAAAATGAGTTTTCTATGCTCTCCCGTGAAATAATCCGGCCACGGTTAAGAATAAAGAGTTCCAGCAAGTGAAATTCTTTCTGAGTTAATTCAACTTCAGTTTGATCTCTCAGTACCTGTTTGGTCGCTTTATTAACTGCAATATTGCCAATCTGAATCAAATCACTCACTTCACCTGAAATACGGCGCAATACCGCTTGAATCCGTGCAATGACTTCATACAAATCATATGGCTTAACTACAAAATCATCTGCTCCTGCATCCAAACCTGAAATACGCTCCTGAATTTTATCCTGAGCAGTCAGAATAATAACGCCTACTTTATTCTTTTTACGGCGCAGTGACTTTAAAACTTCCAATCCATTCCGGTCTGGCAAACCTAAATCAAGCAAAATAAACTGATAATCATAACTCGCCAAAAAATGATAGGCTTGCTCTGCTGTGGTGGCGATATCGACCACAAAATTTGCATGATCTAAGCCCCGTGCTGTCGCCTTAGCCAGTAAGGCATCGTCTTCAACTAACAATATTCTCACGTCTGAGCTACCTTCTCATTCTGCTACTTATAAGCCTATATTTATTTCTGTGAAAGCGGCAGGTACTCTGGCCCAAGAAAGACAGAACACCAACCGAATAATGATCATACAAGGCATTGATATATCAGCACTCTACTATTTTACTCTGCCTGATGATCCTCATGTAAAGGCCATAACTGATGCGAATTCAGCAATAGTAAACTCAAGCTTTCTGCATAATCAATTTTGGCTTGATCAATTCGACCGCGCGCATCAACCAGTTGCTGTGAATGAAGTAACAGTTCATTTAAACTCAATTCACCAAGCTTATATGCTTTTTGCATCAATCCATGTTGTTGCTGTAACTGTGCCAAATTCTGTTGAGCCTGCTCACTCCGTACAGTTGCCGACTCCATCTGCGTAAACCAGTATTGCGTTTCCTGACGCAAACGGTTTTCTACTCGTCCGATCTCAAAATTGGCCTTTTGAGCTTCCGCCATGGCCATACCAGAAGCTATACGCACTTGCCGACTGGCGAGTGGAATTGAAACGCTCACACTCATCAAGTTTTCAACGCCAGACTGTTCACGACTATAGCCCACTCCGACCGTAGGATTAGGTACCCGATTGAGTTGCTCTCTTTTGACTAATGCATCTTGCTGTGCTGCCTGTGTTTTAACCAGCTCAAGCTCATGGTTGGCAGACAAAACCTGCTGTATCCATTCAGTCTGTGTATATTCGAGTGGTCGAATTTTGATGACATCACTGCTCCAGTGTTCTGGAATATTTCCCTGATAATCACGTGACAATAACTGCTGTGCTTGATAGTAAGCTGTTTTAGCCTGCATATATTGCTCTTCGATTTGCCGCGATTCATTGCTAAGTAGCATCAGTTCCAGTCGTGGGGCATCTCCAGCACGAATACGCTGCTGGGTCATTTGCATATAGTGCTGTATTCTTGCTTGCTGTTCCTCTAAACGCGTCAATTGCAAAGCACTGCGCATATATGCAAACCACTGATTTAGCAAATTTTTGGCAACTTCATGTTTGGCATCTTCATATTTTAATTCTGCAATACTCATCCCTCGTTGCGCCAAATCCTGATCCAGCCAGTATTTGCCAGGCAAACGAATCTGCTTTTCAACACCAAAGTTCGGCTCATAACTATTAGACTTTGTTTGACCATCCTGGGCGTCGGTGTTACGAAGCTGCATCCCCGCACGCACGGTCCAGGGATGGCCCAGTTTTAGCCCCTGTCCTGCAAAATTGGCATAGTCCTGATCCGAAACTGCTGACCGAACAGTTGGATGCTGTGACAAACTCTGTTTGACCGCATCGAGTGGCGGCAAGACCTGATCCAAAGCGGGTTCAGCAGATACGACAGAAGTCATCATCACACAACAGCCCAAGCCCAGTAAACGTAAGGCTTTACCCAGCAAATGGGGTTGAGTCGCTATCTCTGGTTTCATTCGTTCACTTCTCCTTGACCAGCATAACCCGATGTTATGGTTGGTAATACCCAATAAAAACAGTCACTTGATTTAAATTTCTTTTGGATATGGGCCAAAACTAAAGGCACAGTTGCGAGGGGTAAAATCAACAGAATCAAATTACGCTCAGTTGCACCCCGAATTTTTTCTTGAATGTTTCGATAATGTTGGCGGCTGCCGAAACCTTGTGCCGGGATACAGGTACATCCTGTCACAATCTCGGGAATAAGCCATAAATGGCTCATTAATTCTTCCGCAATATCACTGGAGATGTTGATAGAGAGTTGGCACATTTCAGACATGAATATCTCGCACTAAACCAAATTGTTTGAACAAGTTAGGAAGTAAAATCAGCGTCAGTAAGGTGCAGGAAATTAATCCACCAATCACCACGATCGCCAATGGACGCTGAATTTCAGCACCTGGTCCAGTGGTAAAGAGCAAGGGAATTAAACCCAAAGCCGCGATACTTGCAGTCATCATTACTGGACGTAAACGTCGCATCGCCCCCTCACGAACCACTTCTTCAATTGCAATGCCGCGTGAAATGAGCTGGTTAAAATAACCGATCATCACCAAACCATTCAGTACGGCAATCCCCATTAATGCAATAAACCCAACCGAAGCAGGTACCGATAAATATTCACCGGTAATGGCTAAGGCCACGACTCCCCCAATTAAAGCAAAGGGAATATTCACAAAAACCAGTACTGCCTGACGAACAGACCCTAAAGTTGTAAAGAGCAGGAAGAAAATCATGGTCAACGCTGCAGGGACAACCAGCATCAGACGCGCTGCTGCACGTTGTTGATTTTCAAACTGTCCACCCCATTTCAATGAATAGCCGGCCGGTAATTTAACTTTCTGGGCAACCTGCTGTTTTGCTTCCTCGACAAAACCAACCAGATCCCGGTCACGCACATTGGCACGGACAACGGACATTCTTGAAGCATTTTCCCGGTCAATTTTGACGACGCCTTCAGTCTTGACCATTTCTGCTAAAGAGGACAACGGTACAGCCGCTGAGTTTGCAACAGGTAAATTCATGTTCGCGAGGGCAAAACTGGATTGTCCCAGACGCGAATCACCTTTCATCATCAATGGAACTGGTCGCCCCTGTTCAATAATCGAACTAATCTGCTGCCCTTCAATGAGCATTTTGAGTTGTGCCTGTATGCTCTGACTATCTAACTGATTGCGGACAGCCATATCACGACGAATACGTAATTCCTGATATTGCACCCCAGAATTTTCCAAAGTCATGACATCTTCACTGCCTTTGATCCCTTGTAGAACGGTAGAGATTTGCTTAGACAGCTGATTCAGCTGATCTAAATCGGTACCAAAAATTTTGACGGCCAAATCTCCACGTACACCCGATAACATTTCTGAAGTCCGCATTTCAATCGGCTGACTAAAGGTGAGATTGACCCCAGGAACATCGGCCAATACATGGCGAATTTTGGCTAAAATCTGCTCCTTACTTTGTCCCTGCCACTGATCTTGCGGTTTCAAAATGACAAAGCTATCGGTTTCATTTAAGCCCATAGGGTCAAGGCCCAGTTCATCCGAACCGGTTCTTGCCACAATGCGGGCCACTTCTGGAACTTGTTTTAGAATTCTTCTTTGAATGTCCAGATCAAGTGCAATCGAATTTTGCAGGCTGATCGATGGCATTTTTTCCAGCTGCAATATGGTGTCACCTTCATCCATGGTTGGCATAAAGGACTTACCAATGAGTGGAAAAATGAGTGCAGCAACCACCAAAGCACCTCCGGCCAAAGCATAAACACGTTTCGGATGGGCCAAACTTGCATTTAACACCTTGCTATATGCCTGTTCCAGCTTAGCAACAATATACGGCGTGTGATGTGCTTGAGATTTTAAAAAATAGGAACACAGCACCGGAATAATCGTTAATGAAAAAATCAGTGAGCTCGACAATGCAAAGACAATGGTCAGTGCCACTGGAGAGAAAAGCTTCCCTTCCAGACCTTGCAACGTCATTAACGGAATGAAGACCAGCATAATAATGATCATTCCTGCAGTCACCGGCACCGCCACCTCACAAACTGCGCGATAAATGACATTCAGCGGGGGTAAAAACGAACGGTGTTTGGACTCGTGTGCATCTGCCAGTTGCATTTCGATATTTTCAACCACCACAACCGCCGCATCGACCAGCAAACCAATGGCAATGGTTAAACCACCCAATGACATCAGGTTGGCACTTAATCCAAACTGACGCATCATTAAGAAAGTACTCAACGCAGATAAAGGTAAAATCGCGGCAACCACCAAAGCGGCTCTTAAATTGCCTAAAAACAACAGCAATAAAATCAGGACCAATACAATCGCCTCGACCAAGGTTTTACTCACGGTATGAATGGCACGATTCACCAGTTCACCACGGTCATAAAAAGGCTTGATCGTAACGCCCGGGGGTAAGTTTTTCTCAATGTCATGCAAATGTTCACGCACACTTTGCACAACCTGACGTGCATTGGCGCCTTTTAAGGTGAGGACAATCCCTTCAACAGCTTCACCCTGACCATTTTCGGTTACCGCTCCGTAACGGGTAAGGGCACCGGTATGAACATCGGCGACATCCTTCACTTGCACCAGCGTCCCCTGATGATTGGAAACAATAATCTCACCCAGCTCTTGTAAATTGGTGACACGACTATCGCTACGAATCAGTAATGATTCTCCATTTTCATTCAGACGCCCCGCACCGTCACTTGCATTATTTAATTCAATTGCTTGTTTTAACTGATCAAGAGATAGACCTCTCGATGCCAGAGCATCCAGGTTAGGTGTCACTTCAAAGGTACGTGCCAAACCACCCAGGACATTGACATCCGCTACCCCTTCAATTTTTCTGAGCTGTGGACGGACGACCCGATCGAGCAAGGTTCGTTTTTCCATATCACTCATAGGACCATGTAAAGTGAACATAAAAGATTCACCTAATGGCGTCGTCATAGGCGCAATCCCGCCAGAGGCATTGCCAGGCAAAGCTGACATGACTCCAGTCAAACGCTCATTGACCTGTTGTCGGGCCCAATAAGGATCTGTCCCTTCTGCAAAATCCAGGGTAATGATTGCAATAGCATATTTAGATTGTGAACGTAGTACAGTTTGATGAGGGATTCCCAACATTTCCTGTTCTATCGGTACCACAATACGGCTTTCCACCTCTTCTGGCGTCATGCCAGGAGATTTCATCACAATTTGAACCTGTGTGCTTGATACATCGGGAAAGGCATCAATCGGCAATTTGGTAAATGCCAAATAACCCGCAACACTGATTGCCATACCCAATAACAGCATTAGGATTCGTTGACTCAGTGAAAATGCAATAATACGTTTTAACATGTGCCTAACCTCAATTCACCGCAGTGCTACTGCTGGCAGGTGGTGCCTGCTCTGCACCGAAACCTGACCAAACGGCTTTTAGACGTTCGACACCCCGCACAGCAACTTGAATTCCAGGTTTTAATGCATTTCCAATCACATGACTTTGCTGCTGGTTCGCCCCCACCAGTTCCACAGGCGTTGCCACGAAACCATTTTGGTTCTTGATAAAAATGAAGTGCTTGTTATCTTTTAAAGTTAAGGCAGCACTCGGTATTACCCATGCGGTTTTTGTTGTCGGGTTATGGCTTTGAATATTCGCTTTAACAAACTGTTGTACTTTTAAACAGTTATCCTTGGCCTGCATTTGGACTAGAACATTTTGAGATTGCGTATTGCCTGAAAGTGCTGGTGCAATTTGTTGTACCTGCCCGGTAATTTCACACCCCTCAACTTTGACCAAATCGCCAATCTGGATATATTTGCTATCCGCTAAAGGGGCTTGCAGCATTAATTGCAAAGGTAGATCACTATTCACCAACTGGCCCAGTACTGCACCGGTTTCTACATACTGACCTGCAGATACCTGTAAACTTTCTACACTGCCTCTGGCTGGACTTTTAACATACACCACGGGATTCAATCCCTGACTGCTACTTCCGCCCATAAACTGCAACATGCGTTGCTTGGCATTCAGATCAATATTCAGTCGTTGCACTACATTCTGGGCTTCCTGTACACGTTTTTCAGCAATAATCCCTTCTGCATATAAACTGCGTTCACGTGCCAAATTTTGGCTGGCTAATTGCAGTTGTGCACGAATTTGTAAAATTTCATTTTGAATCTGAATTAAATCGGGACTGTGAATAGCCAGTACAGGACTATGGAGACCAACTTCGGCTAAAGGTTGCACTAGTACCTGTTGCACTATACCCGCTACAGGACTCGTTAAGACCACTTTACTTTGAGGTGACCACTGCGCTTGCCCCTGCAAAGTCAGGGCGAGTTGTACATCTCTTGTCGCTTGTCCTAAAGTTTGTAATTGAATACCTGCTTGTTGAATCTGTGTGGGCGAAATTAAAATCTGATTACCAGACACATCTATTGTCTCTGTTTCATTGGCGACTACATTTTGTGTCTTTGATTTTTCCGCTTTATTTTTATTTAGTAGTAAACTGCTGCCCCACCAAATTCCTAAAATCACCAAGACCAATGTGCAAATACTGATAAATAGTTTTTTATTTCGTAATACACTCACTTGCTGACTCACTGATCTACCCTCAAAAATATTTTCCCTCAGGGTAAAATCAAGTTCTTAAGATCTGATTAAATTTGAAAATTCAATTTTTTCGAGGCTTAAGCAAATGCTGGGTCGTAAAACTGTAGAAGTAAAAATTATCAAAGATGCCTTAGATATTGCCCAGGCAAAAAGTACATATCGCAGATGCCCTTATTGCTACCCGGCGATACCCCACAGAACAATTGACATACTCGCCACACCTACGCAAAAGGTGAGCTAGTACAACTCTAGCCCTTCTCTTTTTCAAGTCAATTGCTTATCCGCTATTCAGGTTAGTAAAAGATATTTAAATAAAATCCCTACAATGTAGGAAAAATTCTTCCATATACTTTACTTTCTGAACTTTAATCATTATTTTTTAAAAGCAAAATTAATCATGCACGATTTTAATCTGAATTAATTCAGATTAAAATCAACTACTTATATAACCCGAATTACGGATAAGGATTCCCTTGAAAAAAAAGTGGTTAGAGCCATTTAGAAAGTTCTCACACCACCTAAACACTCTAACCACATGTTCGATTTTACAGAAATTTTTTGTGTTGTTGATGACCTTTTCAAAGAGTTTGAACCCATCTACTGGCAATTTCTTAAAAAGCAAAATATACGCAGGCGAATGCGCCAAGCAACCTTATCCTTGTCTGAAATTGTAACGATTGCTATCTGCTATAAATCATCACAAGTAAATAATTTTAAAACATTTTTTCATTTGCTTCACCAGTTTGAAAGTAAACTTTTTCAAGCTTTACCTGGCTATAAAAATATGATCACTTTGATCAATCAGCATCAACTCGCTATTCATGCTTTGCATTATGCTTTAACAAAAAAACAAGAAGGGCAATATTTATGGATTGACTCATCTTCTATACCAATCTGTAAAAACAAAAGAATTCCTCAAGGTCATCACGCTTTAGACTGTATTGCAACCCGTGGTAAAAATTCTATGGGATGGTTTTATGGCTGTAAATTACATCTATTAATGAATAGTGAAGGTGAAATTTTTAATCTTCAAAATATTTCATATATTAGATAACAAACTCTTTTGCTCACTCATTTAAACAAAAGAGTCTGTTTACACATTCAAATCAATTATCTAAAGATTGGCCTAAATTTTCCCAATCGGGAAATGGGTTAAGCATAAGCTTCCACTGCTCAGGTCCCCCAGCCATTTCCTCATCCGTCAGTAAACATTGGTCAAACTGTTGGATTAAACTATGCTCATCCATATCCATCCCAATCAGTACAATTTCCTGTCGTGCATCGCCAGTACGCTCATCCCAATTTTTGATGATTTCATCACGGCTTTGCTGATCCTCTGGCCAATGCTCGTCAGGAACCGTTGCCCACCAATAGCCTGCAACACCATGTCTAGCCATCGCACCCGCTTGTGACCAAGAAGCAGCAAATTCAGGGTTTGATGCCAGCCAGAAAAAACCTTTAGAACGGACTACACCTTGCCATTCTGAATTGATGAAATCATAAAAGCGTTGTGGATGAAATGGACGTCTGGCACGATATACAAAACTTTTAATTCCATATTCTTCTGTTTCAGGCGTGTGTTCACCACGCAATTCTTTCAGCCAGCCTGGAGCTTGAGAAGCTTCATTAAAATCAAAAAGTCCCGTGTTTAAAACCTGATCTAAATCAACTTGACCAAATTCAGAAATTTCAATTTTTGCGCGTGGATTGAGCTTATTTAAAATTGCAAATAAACGTTGCTTTTCTTCTTCATTGATCAGATCCACTTTATTTAAGATGATGATATCACAAAATTCAATTTGATCAATCAGTAAGTCAACGACTGTACGCTCATCTTGTTCACCCAATGATTCTCCACGTTGTTGCAAACTATCATACGAGCTGTAATCTTTTAAAAAATTAAAGGCATCTACAACCGTCACCATGGTATCAAGTCGTGCAAACTCATTTAGTGACACGCCATTTTCATCTTCAAAAGTAAAGGTTTCTGCTACAGGTAATGGCTCAGAAATTCCAGTTGACTCAATGACCAATTGATCAAAACGACTCTCTTGTGCAAGGCGACGAACCTCAACCAATAAATCTTCACGCAACGTACAGCAAATGCAGCCATTGCTCATCTCGACCAGCTTTTCATCGGTACGAGACAATTCTGCACCGCCCTCTCGTACTAAAGCAGCATCAATATTCACCTCCGACATGTCATTGACAATGACCGCAATACGACGGCCTTCACGGTTATTTAAAATATGGTTGAGTAATGTCGTTTTACCTGCACCGAGGAATCCTGACAGCACAGTTACAGGTAATTTTGCTGGGATGGCTAAAGGATGATCCATTGACTTTCTCACTTTTATGTTAATAAAGGGCTGTTATGTTTGGAAAAACATAAAGCACATTGACCTGCGAGCTCTAAATAATGATGTTTAGAGTTAAAATTTTGAGGGAAAATTGACTGTTCGATGGCGTGAGCAAACTGAGGTGAATCAACGATTTGTACTGCCTGACATTCTGTACAAATCGTGACGAGCAAATAGCTTTGCTTCTTCTTGAATTCATACGCTAAATATTTGTTCAATGTATTGAGTCTAAGTATCAATCCAGAGTCTGATAATTTTTTTAAAATACGATAAATCTGTACTGGAGATTGCAATCCGAAAGATTTTGCTTTTTCTAACAAAGCATAAGCGCTCATTGCCTTCTGCTCATTTTGCAAAATTGTTAACACTCTGTGCTGCACAATACTGAGTTTTAATTCACTCATCTCGTGTTCCTTTATTATTCTGATTGGACAAAAGCTGAGTAATACAAGGTGATGAGGTAATTTTATGGCCTGGTCCCCATATACGATATCCAGCACTCTCAATTTGAAATAACTCAGGCACAGCATCCTGCAAATGATGCTTTTTAAAAAATGATTGATAATGAATGACTTGATCTTTATTTAAAGGTTGAGATAGCCAATGCTGATAAGAAATTGGTGCAATTTTCTTGAATAATCGATTTGATAGTACAGATTTATGTTTTGTTGTGGCATATTTCCCCGAGGCATTCGATGAGTAAATCAATTGCCCTGTTTGTTTTTGACTACATACTGAAAGACAAAAAAGTAACCCTATAATTAAAAAATGCTTCATATTCAGTTATTACAATCTCGCAATTCTAAATGTCGTCTTGGCAATTTTAATAAGTTTACCATTATTATCGTTATGTTATAACATAACTTATGAGTTTAAAAGTTCTTCCTCAAAATTTACATTCCCCCATCCTTATCAAATACGGATTATATATGGCGATTAGCAATCAAGACCTGAGAAAAGCAGGACTAAAAGTCACTCTTCCGCGAATAAAAATTTTAGAAATATTAGAAAACTCAAGTCCTCACCATCTGAGTGCAGAGGATATTTATAAAAAACTCTTAGAACAAGATGAAGATGTTGGACTAGCGACGGTTTATCGTGTCTTAACTCAATTTGAAATGGCAGGTATTATTCAACGCCATAACTTTGATCATAATCATGCCCTATTTGAAATAAAACAAGATACTTCCCACGATCATCTTGTATGTCAGAAAACAAACCAAATCATTGAGTTTAAGAATGAAGAAATTGAAAAATTACTTTTAAGTATTGCAGAAAATCATGATTTCCAACTCACAGGACATTCTCTAATCTTATTTGGATATTGTAGAAATTCAAAAAAATAAAATAGAAAGTTGAATATTTATCGGTTCTTATCAAAGCCGGACTAGAAACAATACTCATTAACTGTTATGTTATAACATAACAGTTAATACTTACTTTCCAATATGAATGCCTCGCAACTCCCAGATATCTCGTCTGCGCCTTTTCTTCACACGCATACCTATCCTCTTGATTGGGTCGGAATGGAAAATATTGCTTTGCCCATTCAAATTCAAAACACACTGTGTGCCAGTAAAGTAAATGCCTATGTCAGCTTGGATAATCCTCAGGCCAAAGGCATCCATATGTCTAGACTGTATACTCGACTGCTGGAGCTCTATTCCCTGCCTGACCTAACTTTAAATCACATTTATCAAACACTTCAGGATTTCTTAGCAAGTCATACCGAGCTCTCTCAACAAGCCCGCCTTGATATTCAAGCGGAGTTTAACTTAGAACAACCTGCTTTAATCAGTGTACTATCGGGCTGGAAAAGCTATCCTTTCAGCTTATCCTGTCAGTTAAATGAGCATACTTTTGAGGCTGAATTAGCAATAGAAATCACCTATTCTTCAACCTGTCCTTGTTCTGCGGCTTTGGCACGAGACCTCATTCAAAAAAGCTTTCAAGATGCCGTTGATACAAAAAAAATAAATCCACAAAACACGGATGATGTCATGGCGTGGTTAGGTACAACAGACGCGATTGTAGCAACACCACACAGCCAAAGAAGTTTTGCTCAACTACGTTTTAAATTAGACCCTTGCTTACAGTCTATTCCAATTCGACAATTCATTTCACATGCAGAACAAGCCTTGGCAACACCCGTTCAGACTGCTGTCAAACGTGTAGATGAGCAGGCATTCGCATTAGCCAATGGTCAAAATTTAATGTTCTGTGAAGATGCTTTACGCCGCTTATACCACGCATTTGTCAACTACTCAGGTATTGCAGGATTTAACTTCAAAGTCATCCATGCTGAAAGCTTACATGCCCACGATGCAGTCGCGCAGGGTTCATGGCAATGGTAAGTTCGACAATTTTTCTAGACATCGAACAAGGAAAGATGGGGCAATGTTATGAACTGGCAAGCATTATTGATGCCATTCCTTGGAACAAGGATGGATTAATCACTGCAATCGCACAAGATATACAGAGTAAAGATGTCTTAATGCTTGCTTGGATTAACCGTGATGCACTACTTGAAACCCTGAATACAAGACAGGTTTGCTATTGGTCTCGCTCGCGGCAGCGCTTATGGCGGAAAGGCGAAAGTTCAGGACATCGTCAAAAACTCATTGAAGCCAGACTTGATTGCGACGGTGACAGCATCCTTTTTTTGGTCGAACAGACTGGACCCGCCTGCCACACTGATCGTCCCAATTGTTTTTATCTTGGATTAAACACACAACACGCCACAATTTTAACTCAGCCCATCATTTAACTAATTTATACAACATTGAAGACATTATCATGATTCGTAAAAATCCAACTGGTCATCTCCCTGTCATTGACCAATCCGCTTATATTGATCAGACCGCAATTATTTGTGGAAAAGTCATTATTGAAGCTAACGTATTTGTCGGTCCTTATGCGGTGATCCGTGCAGATGAAGTGGATGAAAATGGCGACATGCAACCCATAATCATCGGTGAAAACTCAAATATTCAAGATGGTGTTGTCATTCATTCAAAAGCAGGTGCACAAGTCACAATTGGAAAAAACTCATCCATCGCCCATCGTTCGATTATTCATGGTCCATGTGTGGTTGGTAACCGCGTATTTGTCGGCTTTAACAGTGTCTTATTCAACTGTAAAGTCGGTGATCATAGTGCCATCCGTCATAATGCAGTGGTCGATGGTCGCGATTTGCCTGAATCATTTTATGTCCCTGCGATGAGCTATATCAATGCACGAACCGACTTAAGCCAGTACCCGCCGATCGATATTTCTATCAGTGAATTTTCTGAAAGTGTGGT
>WARP01006118.1_pt1 | contig 20465 bp, 16 predicted proteins | sample 4769151 | NCBI WGS metagenome assembly WARP01 (sample SAMN08893023, study PRJNA449175) | gut metagenome | isolation source: rumen sample fed with dry roughage | host: cow | place: India: Nagpur | collected 2016
CAAAAACTCATTGATTCAAAATATTGACGATACATTAAATTACTCTTTCTCCAGTCTGGAATTTATTGATAATATAAGCAGTTTAGAAAAGAGCTTTACCGATAATTTTCTCTTTAAGTATGAGATTGATAATTACGAAGATTTTAATTCGGAAATAAATAATATTAAGGGGTTTATATCTAATATAGATTCTCTAATAATACTTGAATCACAAGTAATAGAATCCCAGAATAATAAAAAAACAGAGATTAAACAAGGTATTGCTTTTCCTATCTTCGATGAAAATATTCTTAGACCTAAACAAAAAAAGTTCACTTCAATAAGAAACGAAATTCTTAGAAAGGAGTTCTTTATCTTTAAGAAATCATTGGAGATTTATAATAGTCAGGACTTATCTGCAATAGAGGTTCCTATTGGGAATAATAATTACTCTTTATTATTTATTCAACCCAAAAATATTGATATAATTGAATNNTAAGAAATTTAATGAAGAAGATTATCTCTTAATTATCAATAATCTAAAAAAGGAAATTATTAGTTTTAGTTTCCCAGATATAAGTCATAACTATAAATTAGACCTCCCTTTACCAAACCTAATCAACGATTCCCTCAGTCCAATCAAAATAACATTAAATTCAAGTCTTAAGATAATTAAACCCACAAGGGCAGAGATTAAAAACCGAATCTCATCGATAGAAAACAATCTTCCGACATCCACAAAAACAGAAATATATAATTTCAATTCCCCATTTCTATATATTATAAGAAGCAAAAACTCCAACGGAATCCTCTATTTCGGACTTTTCTTGGAATAGATATAGAAATCAAAGAAACAATTTAGTTCCTTTAACCTATTCTTAATTAACATATCTATTAAGAGAACTATCTCTTGATTATAATCTTTTTTAATTCTCATTATTTGATTATGGAGTAAGCTTAATCTTATTTCTTGGGTAGAAAGACTAAGTTATTGGCTTATACTGACTTTGTATTACCAATACAAGAATGCCATTGTTGAGCTCCAAGAATGGCATTGTTGAGCTTCAAGAATGGCATTCTTGAATTAAAAGGATTTGATTAATCTACCCTAATAATCAAATTAATCTACCCTTAGAATCAAATTAATCCAAGCTTGGGATTAAAAGGATTTTGCTTTTGGAGCTATATTTATTACTCTTGGGATTGAATGTTTTTGGTTGAGAGAAGACCACAGGCGGCGAGGATATCTTCTCCTTTGGAGGTTCTTATTGTGGTAATTATCCCCTTGGAATTTAATGCATCGCGAAAGTCTTCCATGGTTTTATCATCTGCACTTATAAAAGGCGTCCCTTCTATGGTATGAAATCTAATTAGGTTTACCCTCGATTTTATTTCTCTTAATAAACGGGAAATCTCCCTAATGTGAATTGGACTATCATTTAAACCCTTCCAAAGAATGTACTCAAAACTTACCCTTCTTTGTCCAGACCAATCATAAGAACTTAATAAAGAGATAATATCCTCAATATTATTTGAATTTTCAATAGGCATAATCTCTGCTCTTTCGCTATGGAAAGGGCTGTGAAGACTAATAGCCAAATGAGCTTGAGTATCTTGGAGGAAGGATTTAATTCCACTAATTACGCCTGATGTTGAAACAGTAATTCTTCTTGGACTAAGAGCTAAACCCCATTTACTTGTAAGTATATTAATCGAACCAAGCACATTATCGTAATTATCAAAGGGTTCTCCCATTCCCATATAAACAATATTAGTAAGAGAGTTAAGCTCGGGAAGAGTTAAGATTTGGTTTAGAATCTCTGCCTTAGTTAGATTGCGATTAAAGCCCTGATGTCCTGTTGCACAAAACTTACAATTCATTTTACAACCTGCCTGAGTAGAAACACAAAGAGTAACCCTGTCGTTATCAGGTATCATCACTGTTTCAATAAAGGCATTATTTCCATAATCGTAAAGATATTTCTTAGTTCCATCCTTGGAAATATCTACCTTGATAAAAGGTATTTTCTCTATTTTATAATTCTCCGAAAGTCTCTCTCTTGCCTCTAAAGAAATATTGGTCATTAAATTTATATCATCTATTTTCTTATTATAGATCCAGTCAGCAATCTGATTCCCAACAAAGGGTTTAAGCCCTATTGACTTAGCAATAGCCTTTAACTCCTCTAAGTTCATTCCTATTAAATTATTCATATAACCTCCCCTGATAAGTATTTCTTTCTTTCATTCTTTTTTCAATTATCGAAACCACTTCCTCGTTTCTAATATTTCCCCAACCTTCATTTGCTCTAAAGCGAGGAGGAACCTCTCCTGCAAAACGTTCAATAACAATATTTGGATTTAATCTCTCCATAAAATCTATTATAAACTCTTTGTACTCTTCAAATTCAAAGAGTTTATAATCTTGAGGATTTCTTAAATAATCCTCTTCCATCTTGGTGTTTTTAAATATCTGCAATTGATGAAACTTAAGAGATGTAAGTCCTAATGGGGAAAGTATTTCTGCTTCCTTTATCATTTCTTCTCTCTCTTCGCCTGGAAGTCCAAATATTAGATGTCCTCCTGTTTTTATTCCTCTTTTAACCGACTCATTTATTGCCCAAAGAGTTTGAGAAAAACTATGTCCACGATTTATCCTTTCCAAGGTCTTATCATAGCAAGACTCAATACCGTATTCGAGGATAATATAATGCTCGGAAGAAAGTTTAGCGATATAGTCAAGTATTTCATCGCTTACGCAATCAGGTCTTGTTCCAATTACAAGTCCTATTACTCTTTCATCTTTTAATGCCTGAGAATATAACTCCTTTAATTTTTCTAATGGAGCATAGGTATTGGAATAGGGTTGAAAATATGCTAAGTAATGCCCTGCTTTTTTATATCTGTTTTGGTGGAACTCGATTCCTTCATCGATTTGTTGTGAAATAGATTTAACCTTATCGCAATAAGAAGGATTGAAAGCATTATTATCACAGAAACTACAACCTCCACGACTTATTGTTCCATCACGATTAGGACAGGTGAATCCAGCGTCTATCGAAAGCTTTTGAACTCTTTGACCAAAGGTCTTTTTAAAATAGTTTGAATAAGAATTATAAGGGCGTTTATCTCCCCAGGGATATTGTGTATCTTCCATTTTTTTTATTTGATTTCTTCCATCTCTTGATTTTCTTCCCACATTAGTAAATCCACAATATGAATTGTTTTAAGAGGAATTTTATACTTATCGATATAGCTTTGTAAATGCAATAAGCAAGAGAGGTCAGAGCTAACAATATACTCTGCACCTTCTTCTAAAACAGAGTCTATCTTAGCCTTAGCAAGAGCAATAGAAACTGGTTCGTTAAATGTGGAGAATAAACCCCCATAACCACAACAGAAATTATTAGTATTATTAGAGCAAATCTCTATCCCCTTAACATTCTCAAGCAATAGTTTAATTTCTTCCTGGAGATTATATTCATTAAGTGAGCGACAATTATAATGAATAGAAACCTTATATGGGAAATATGCCCCAAGGTCGAATTTATGCTGGTAATCAACCAAAAACTCACTTATATCCATAATATTATCACTTACATTCTTATAAAGATTGTGAAGCGATGTATTAAAGAAAAGATTACTCATATCGTTTTTGATATATCCAATGCAATTGGTCGAACAACCAACGATATAATTATTTAATGAATAACTATTTATAAATTTCTCACCAATTTCTTTTGCCTCATTCCAGTTACCATTATCATATAATATTCTTCCACAGCAGGTAGCCTCAGAGATATAATTAACCTTATGTCCCAACTTTTCCAAAAGCTTAATAAGGTTCTTTCCTGTTTGAGGAGAAAACTGATCGATTGAGCAAGGAATAAAGAGATTTAGATTCATATAGCATTCAAATTATCTTACAAAATTACTAATAAAAGGGCTTATAACAAGTATTTTTTGTAATTTCGCAGGTCAAATCAAACAAAAGTATAATGGACTCTTCACTATTTGAAATTTTATTCTTTGCAGGTTTTACTATTGTTATTTCACTTATTTTAATCCTTGACCTTGGGGTTTTCGATAAGGAAGATAAGGAAGTTAGCATGAAAAAAGCAAGTATTAGCACTGCTGCCTGGGTAAGTTTAGCTCTTTTATTCTTTCTTTTTATCCGCTTCCATGGGGAGAAAATCCATGGGGTTTCAGACTTTCAAGGGCTAAATGAAATTGCTGCAAAATATCATGATGGTGCTACTTATCAGGATATGTCTTATGAAGAAGCAGTAGGAAAGTATCGCCATCAAATGAGTTTGGAATATATTACAGGTTACATTATTGAGTATTCCCTTTCGATAGATAATATCTTTGTTATTATACTTATATTTTCATCCTTTGCTATAGAAAGAAAGTATTATAAACGGGTATTAATGTGGGGGGTATTAGGAGCTATTGTTATGAGGTTTATATTTATATTCCTTAGCTCCGCCCTTATTCAGAAATATGGTTGGATACTCTATATCTTTGGCTTTTTCCTTATTTATACAGGGGTAAGCATGTTCTTAAACCGGAATAAGAAAGACACTATAAAGACCGAGGACAATAGTATGATAAAGTTTATTTCCAAATTTATTCCTATTTCACACGATGTAAATGACCATACTTTCTTTAAGAGAATAGACGGGAAGCTCCATATGACAATACTCTTCGTTTGCCTGCTTGTTGTAGAATTTACCGATTTAATTTTTGCTGTAGATTCAATTCCTGCGATATTCTCGGTTACAAAGGACCCCTTTGTAGTATTCTTTTCAAATATATTTGCAATACTTGGGCTTCGTTCTCTATTCTTCTTGGTTAGCAACGTAATGAATATGTTTAGATACCTCAAAGTTGGGCTTAGCGTATTGCTTACTTTTATTGGCTTAAAGATGATTACTCATCATTGGCTTAAAGAAATTGGGTTTGAGACTCATCATTCTCTAATTATAATTATAAGTATAATTGCCTTTAGTGTATTAGCCTCTGTTATTATTCCAGAGAAGAAAAAGGATAATGAAATTACTAATTAATAAATATATTATTATGAGATATATAACTCTTTTATTCATCTCATTTCTATTCTTATTATCATGTGATAAGAATACTTCTAAAGAAAGAATTGAAAGCGAAACTATAATTGACTCTGATAAAGACAGGGTTGATATTCTTTATTTCTTTGGAAAACAAAGATGTATTTCTTGTAATGAGATAGAAGGTTTTACCCATGAATTAATTAAAGATAGTTTTGCAAATGAGATTGCCAGCGGAAAATTAAATCTTAGGATTATTGACTGTAATATTAAGGAGAATCAAAAGATTGCAGAGAAATACGAGATTGTTGGCTCTGGGCTTGTTATTAGCAAGTGGGAAGACGGCAAGGAAGAAATTTACGATATGACTGCCTTTAGCTTCAATCATTTAACCACTGGTGAAAAGGAATTCAAAACAGAGATATCTAAAAAGATTAAATCGCTTTTATAATGGAATTTATCAATGATTTGATATCCTCTGGTAATATGCCAATTATTACCGCTTTTATCCTTGGTATCTTAACCTCAATATCTCCCTGCCCTTTAGCAACTAATATTACTGCTATTGGTTTTATCAGCAAGGATATAAAGAATAAGTCAAGGGTTTTTATGGGAGGAGTGTATTTTACTCTTGGAAAGATACTTGTCTATACTGCATTAACCCTTATTATTGTGCCTATTATCAAAGAAGGGGCGAGTATTTATTCTATAAAGAAATTCCTTTCCGATTATAGCGGTATTCTAATCCCTCCAAGTCTAATTCTTGTAGGTTTATTTATGCTATTCTACGACAAGATGAAATTCCTCCCTTCAATTCATATTAATCCTAATCAGGAGAAGATTAAGAAAAGAGGAGGTTTTGGAGCTTTTTGGTTAGGGGTGATTTTCTCTTTATGTTTCTGTCCCTCATCGAGTATATTCTATTTCACCGGACTTATTCCAATGGCAAGTACAGTTCCTTCGGGAGAATGGTTAAGTATAGTATTTGGTATTGGGACAGGACTTCCAGTTGTAATTGTAGCATGGATATTAGCCTTCTCCGTTTCTTCTGTAGGAAAATTCTATAACCGCATGCAGATATTCGAAAAATGGATGAGAATAATAGTATCCATCATATTCATCCTCGTTGGAATCTACTACGCCTATCTTTATTTCTTCTAAAAGAGTCTTTTATATCTCAAATTAAAAAAAGAGATAATAAAATAGAATCAAAATCCATTTTATTATCTCTTCAATCTAATTATATCTCTTTTGATTCTATTTCTTGTTGAGTCCTAATTCCTCAATTATTGATTGAATCTTATTGTCTGCTTTTTCTAATTCTTGTGCAAACTCTTCTCTTGAGGATATCTTGTTCTTAACTCCGAAATAGAATTTGATTTTAGGCTCTGTTCCGCTTGGTCTTACTGTAAATCTTGAACCGTCTTCAAGATAGTATTGCAATACATTGGATATTGGGAGGTGGATTTCCTCAGTTTTATTATTTATTAAATCCTTATCAAGTCTTTCTTTATAGTCCTTGATTCTAATTATTCTTTGACCTATAATATTCTTTGGAGGATTTGTTCTGAAATTGCTCATCATTGAATTGATTTGCTCAATTCCTGACTTGCCTTTAAGTGTAATTGACAATAAATCCTCTTTATATAAACCATACTCAAGATAAATATCAATTAAAATATCGTAGAAACTCTTACCATTATCCTTTGCCCAAGCACATACCTCTGCTAATAGACAACAAGTAGAAACTGCATCCTTATCTCTAACAAAGTCTCCAATAGAGAAACCATAGCTTTCTTCTCCTCCACAAATATAGGTTTCTTTACCCTCGAGAGACAATATCTTATCTGCAATATACTTAAAGCCAGTAAGGACATCATAAGACTTTACATTATAATTATTAGCTATCTCCTTAATCAATTCCGAAGTTACAATGGTTTTAATAATAAACTCATTGCCTTTTAATCTGTTTTCTTCCTTGTATTTCTTAAGTATATAATAAGTAAGAACGGTTGCTGTTTGATTCCCATTTATCAAAACAAATTCTCCCTTATTATTCTTTACCGCAATCCCAACTCTGTCTGCATCAGGGTCTGTTGCCATTAGAATATCGGCATCAATCTCTCTTGAAAGCTCAAGACCTAATTCCATTGCTGAGGCTTCCTCTGGATTAGGGCTTTTGCAGGTTGGGAAGTTCCCATCAATAATTGCCTGCTTCTCTACAATTCTAATATTATTAAAGCCAAACATCTCCAAAGCTTTTGGAACCATAGTAATACCTGTGCCATGCAAAGGAGTATATACTATTTTCAAATCCTTTTGCTTTTGAATAGAAGAATTATCTATTCTAAGAGCAAGAACCTTTTCAAGATATATCTTATCAATCTCTTTATCTATAAAGCTAATATTCTCCAAGTCTTCTTGAATATTAACCTGAGAGAAATCAAGTATCTTATTTACTTCTTCAATTACAAGAACATCATGAGGATTAGTCAACTGACCTCCATCGTTCCAATAAGCCTTATAACCGTTATACTCCTTAGGATTATGAGATGCTGTTACCATTACTCCAGCAATTGCACCCATTTCTCTTACAGCAAAACTAAGTACGGGAGTTGGTCTAAGTTCTTTAAATATACTAACTTTAAACCCATTAGCAGCAAAAACCTTAGCAGTTATCATTGCAAACTCATCGCTACGATTCCTATTATCAAAGCTAATTACAACCTTCTTTTCTCCCAGAGGATTATTCTTTAAAATATAATTAGCAAAACCTTGGGTAGCCATTGAAACAGTAAAACGATTCATTCTATTTGTTCCAATACCCATTATCCCCCTAAGCCCACCAGTGCCAAACTCCAAATTACGATAAAAAGCTTCATTAAACTCTTCAATATTATCTTCTTTCATCTTAATAATAATATTCTTAGTTTCTTCATCTATTGATGAGCTTAACCATTTCTGAGAATTTATCTCTGCGTTTGGATCTATATTTTTCATAATAGTTATTTCTTTTTCGGTTTAATATTAGGATTAAGCAAATCATTAGCCCTTTGTCTCCACTTCCTTGCTTCGTTAAGATTTCTTCTAACTCCTATTCCATTCTCATACATTTGAGCAAGTTCAATGCAAGCTTGTGAATTATCATAATTGGCAGAAGACTTGTAAAACTCTATTGCCTTAGTGTTATTAATATCAATGTCTAATCCTTTTCTATAAGCATTAGCTATAAGAAAATCTGTTTCTTTCTTGTATTTTTCTGGAAGAGTTTCAAATAGTTTTATTGCATTCTCTACATCTTGGGAAGTGCCCTTTCCATAGTATTTCATTATCCCTACTCTGTAACGGCTTTCTTCAAAACCGAGATTCATAGACTTTTGAAAATAATCAAAGGCTTTTTCATTATCATTTTTATAGTTCATAGATATCATCCCTTGATTAAATAAGGACAAAGGAAAATGTTCTAAGAGAAGTTCATGATTTAATTCATTTGCTTTTTCATAGTTTGGAGCAATTCCGCCTTCAATAACGTAAAGATAGGCTAATTTTGCCTTTGCTTCTCTATCTCCTTTTTCAATTGCTTTCTCGTACCAATACTTAGCACTTGAATGGTCTTTCTCTAAGATTCTTCCTTCAGTATAATAATCCCCAAGCTTTCTGCAAGCAAGTGGTTCATCTCTTTGAGCACATACTCTATACCATAGAAGGGCTCTTGCTGGGCTTTTAATATCTCCTCTTCCCTCTTCGAGCCATTGTGCTAAAATTAATTGAGAAGCAAAATGCCCTTTTTCAGCAGCTTTACGATAATAATCCAAAGCTATTCTATCGTTAGGATTTACGCTTTGCCCCTTCTCGTACATTTGAGCTGTACGGTACATTGACTCAATATGATTCTTATTTGCTGCTCTTTCAAACCAGGTCAAAGCATTTGAATAGCTTTGTATCTGTCCTATACCAGTATAATACTCCTTAGCAAGGATAAACATTGCTTCTACATTTCCAGTCTTTGCTTTTTGAAATGTATTTTGAGAAAATACTAATTGGGTTAAGAATAAAAGAGATACTATTGATAATAATTTCCTATTCATAATTATGTTTTATTTTTCGAATTTCCACATTTCTTTCTCTGTCCAATACTCAAGAGCTGTTGGGAATCCATTTTGGAATGCCATTTTGATATAGTTAATTCCCATTGCCTCATCCTTTCTAATTCCATCTCCCTCAAACAACATCTGACCTACTTTAAATTGTCCCTTAGCAAGCCCTCCCTCATCTGCAGATTTCTTATACCAAGAATAAGCTTCTCTCTTATCTTGCGAAGTACCAATTCCGTTATAGTTCATCTCACCAAGTATAAAATAAGCTTCAGCATTCTTAAATTCTGCACTTCTTTCAAAATAAGAATATGCCAATCTTGGCTTTCTTTGAGTTTCAACTCCATAATAGTATAATTCTCCTAAGGCCTGAATTGCTGAAGGCTGGTTTTGCTCTGCAGCAAGATTATACCAATAGATAGCCTTGGTGATATCCTTAGGCATCCTGTCTGCCCTATGATACATCCTTCCTAAACGAAACTGAGCATCCTTGTCCCCAAGCTCTGCATCTCTAATATAAGTTTGGGAAAAACCTAAAGATGATACAATTAGCATTATTCCAAACATTAAAATCTTATTCATAATATTCAATTCTTTTTTTTCTATTTATTAGTCTTTAATCTACAAAGATATATATTTTATATATATTCTACTATCACTTCCTTCATAAATTTCTTTTCCAAAAGCTCCGAAAGCCTCTTTATTGTGCTTCTTCTAATTTCTATTTCAACTGGAAGAGTAGGGTCGTGATGAGCTTGATTAATCATTGTACCAACCATAATAACTATCTCATCACTTTCTAATAAAAGCTTAATTATCATATCTGCTGGACCATTTCCAAGCTTTAGTGAAGATTCTGTATTTGAAGAAAGCATATTTATAACCTTAGTTAGGGTTAATATCCCTTCTGTTACAAGATCTATGCCATCCATCTTAGACATTTGAGGCAAAGAAGGGTCGGTTGCAAGTATTGAATCATCAACCTCTATATTTAATTCTCTTGAAATAATATCGGCAGTTGTTGCTCCACAAATTACCTTTGGACCCTTGAAATTCCATAACCTCTGGGCGTATTCCTTATCGCTCTCCCTATGAAAAGGAGGACCTGTTGCAATTATCATCTTCCTTGGGTCTCTAAAATAAAATACCCCACATGAAGTATCGTCCTTAGAACGATAGTGGTCATTGATATTTGCTTTATTTACTACTCTTTGTGCAAGCTTTGAGGCTGATATATTCTTTTCATGCGAAATAGTCTCCTTAACGTACTCCACATAGTTTTCTCTTCCCCAACCTAATAAATACTCTCCCATTCCCATTCCTGATTGGGTAATCCCATCCGAAACAATAATTATCCTATCTTCTTTCTGGGGTTTAAATGTGCATAGCTTTATCTCTGTGCTTCTTCCTAACGAATCAATATCTTCTAAAATTATAGTTTCCCATTTAGGATCAAACTCTTCTCCATCTCGAATTATCAAACAAAGAGGATTATCGTATTCAAGTATTGTTACTTCCTCATTATCCACATCAACAATCGAAAAGGTAGAATAGCTTGTTTGCCTTTCGCTACATACAGGCAAGGTCCTCATTATTATATTCGCAATAGTGTTTGCGTCTTTATGCTCTTTTGCAAAGCTTAGAGACATTGTCGCTGTTAGGGTTGCCAATACATTTGCCTTTACTCCATGACCCATACCGTCAGCAAGAACCGCTATTGCTCTTTTCTCTTCCTTTAGTCTTTCGGATACAAAAACATCACCACAGATATGTTCGCCAAAATGATTTTTCTGGTAAGCGGATATCTCTACATAATAATTTGTATTCATTGCTTGTATATCTATGTTGTTTACTTATTTCTTAAACTTCCTCTCTACAACATTTTCCAACGTAGTATAAGGCAGAGAAGTTGTAATCCATCTCTTCTTTTCCTTTACTTCTCTTATTATTTCCTTAGCATTATCAAGATTTTCAGCAGCGTTGAGGTTTTGAATAAACTCTGTATATTCTCTTAGATTGCCAGAAAATAAATCATTGATAAACATAAATTTCTCATGCACTCCTATAGCTGTTCTCAGGTCTGCTCTGGATTGATTAAGCTTACTGTTAATATCATTTTTCTCCGTTTTATTGGACATAGACTCGAACAAAGAAGCTTGGTTTTGGTATTTTTCTCCTAAGGTCGTTGTTTTTGGAGTCTCTGTTTTAACTTCTTCTTTAACGCTCTCTACTATCTCCTCAACAACCTTCTCAATTGCTTCTTCTTTGACTAATGGCTTTTCCTCAAATGCAAAATTCATGCTTTTAGGCATATTTTCATTGAGATATTTCAATACAGACGGAGTCTTTTTTTCCAAAATCACCTCTTTAACTTCTTCCTCCTCTTCCTTCTCCTCAATCTCTTCTTCAATGATTTCTTCTTCCTCTACCTCTTCTTCCTCAATTTCTTCTTCTATTTCTTCTTCCACTACATCCTCTGTCTTTTCTAATTCAAAGACTTCTACCAATTCAATAATCTCTTTTGGCATTTCTTCCTTAATCTCAAATTCCCTTTCCTCTTCCTTATTATCAAAGCCAAGACATAGAGAATAAGTATCACGAAGTTTAGATAATAAAATATCTATTTCTATTTGGGATATATCCTTACTTGAAATAATCCTATCCGTTAATTGTTTGATTTCCTCGATTGTAAGCTTTAGTTTTTCTTGAAATTGATTCATATTGCCCTTTATTTTTAATCCTAATTTTCGTGTAAAATTACCATTTTTTCTTGACTTATTCACTCTTTTAGCAAAAGAATTAAATTTTACACATACTAATCTCAAAAAAATAATTCCTTTTTCCTCATTCTTTAATATAAGAAAAATGGGATTCTAATGCCGTAGTAGTGAAATATAATCAAGAAAGAATCTAATGGAATCAAGTTCTAAAGAATTTTTCTTTGATTCCAAACTATTCTTCTTTGATTCCAAAGTCAGGATGGTACCTACCATACGAGCGTTATGGTAGCTACCACACGGGTGTTATGGTAGCTACCACACGACTCTTGTGGTAGGTACCATAATGTACTTTTTGAAATTTTCTTGATTTGAAAGGAAATAAAGAGCTCTTTTCCTTGTAATTGCAAAGATAAGAAAAATAAATGAATTCAAGGGATAAATTAATCTATTTTTTCCTCTTTTTATTTCTTTTTCAAGACATAGAAATTAGAATTCAAGTATAAATACATATCCTCTGAAAAAGAATTCTTATTTTTGCAAATTGATTAAAATTAAATGCCGTATGAATTATATTGATTGGGGGCTTATTGATTACAAAGAGGCTTGGGACAGGCAGGAAGAAATGTTTGAGAGGAAAATCTCAGAAAAAATTAATTCCAAAAAAGATATTGAGCAAGATTTTATTCTTTGCCAGCATCCACATGTTTACACCCTTGGGAAGAATGGAGAGAGAAATAACCTATTGATTAATGATGAGTTTTTAAAAAAAATAGAGGCTACCTATTATCATACTAACCGTGGAGGTGATATAACCTACCATGGTTTTGGACAAATAGTTGGATATCCTATTTTTGATATTGAGGCATTGAATCTTTCCTTAAAATCATATATTCATACAATTGAGGAGATGATAATAATGACTTTGAGGGAGTATTCAATAGAGACTGAGAGATTAGAAGGAGCTACGGGAGTTTGGTTAGATATTAATACTCCAAGGGCAAGGAAGATTTGTGCAATAGGCGTTAAGGCTTCAAGATATATAACCATGCATGGTTTTGCTCTAAATGTTAATACTGACTTAAAGTACTTCCAATATATCAATCCTTGTGGCTTTGTGGACAAAGGAGTAACCTCGATGGAGAAAGAACTAAATAGAAAAGTAGATGTAGAAGAGGTCAAAGAAAAACTCTTTAAGAATCTTATGTTATTAATTGGAAAATAAATTATAAACTAATGAATAGAAATAAATTAATTGAATTGATTAAGAGAAAGAACTCTTATCTTTGTGTTGGCTTGGATTCTGATATTAATAAGATACCTCAACACCTTCTAAGCCTTGAAGACCCAATTTTTGAATTCAATAAAGCTATTATTGATGCAACCCTACCTTTTACAGTTGCTTATAAGCCAAATTTAGCTTTCTATGAAAGCCTTGGAATCAAAGGGCTTGTTTCTTTAAAGAAGACTATGGAATATCTTTCACAGTTTAAGGATGAGTGTTTTAGTATTGCTGATGCTAAAAGAGGAGATATTGGAAACACTTCTGAACAATATGCAAAGGCATTCTTAAGTCCTGAAGGGGATTTTAATTTCGATTCAATGACAATTGCTCCTTATATGGGAGAAGATTCAGTTAAGCCTTTTACTGTTTACGATGATAAATGGGTAATATTGCTTGCCTTAACTTCAAATAAGGGAGCAAATGATTTTCAGTTTATAAAAGATGAAGAAAACACTCCTTTATTTGAGCAAGTTATTACTAAAGCTCAATCTTGGGGAAACAAGGATAATTTAATGTTTGTTTGTGGAGCTACACAAGCTACAATGTTTACAAGAATTAGAGAATTAGCAAAGGATAGCTTCCTTTTAGTTCCAGGAGTTGGAGCACAAGGTGGTAGTCTTGAAGAAGTTTCTAAATATGGAATGATATCAGACTGCGGACTACTTGTAAACTCTTCTCGAGGAATTATCTTTGCCGACAAAACTGATAACTTTGCAATTAGGGCTAAAGAGGAAGCAGAAAAAATTCAGAAAGAAATGGAAGGGTATATGAAAATATACATGAAATAAAAAAAGGATTTAGAAAAGGATGAGGAAATTACTTAGTCTCTTTGCAAGTAACGATAAGACAAAGGAGATAATTGAAAATATTACTAAGATTGACTCGAGGGTTAATATTAGAGGATTATCTGGCAGTTCCTTATCCTTTTATATTTCTTCAATAATAGAGAAGACAAGAGAGTTTAATCATATCTTCTTATTCTCAAACAAAGATATTGCAGGATATTTCAATAATGATTTAGAAGAAATATTCTCAGAGAAAGAGATTGATTATACTAAGAAAAATATTCTCTTTTATCCCAGCACTTATAAAAGACCTTATGAGGAAGAAGAAATTGAAAATGCTAATATTCTTCTTCGTTCCGAAGCACTTAAACGCTTAAGCTCTGATGAAAAACCAGTAATTATTACCTATCCAAAGGCTTTGAGCCAAAAAGTAATTTCCAATTCAGTACTTAAGAAAAACACACTTAAGATTTCTAAGTCAGACACATTAAGTATGGATTTTCTTATTGATGTCTTAGATGAGTATGAATTTGAAAGAGTAGATTTTGTAAGCTCTGCAGGGGAATATTCTGTTCGTGGAGGTATTGTGGATGTGTTTTCGTTTTCGGATGAGAACCCTTACAGAATTGAATTTTTCTCTGACGAGATAGAATCTCTACGAACATTCGATATTCTATCACAATTAACCATAGAAGAGAAAGACAATCTTACTATTATTCCTAATATTCAGAATAATAATATAGCTACAGAGAAAAGAGTATCACTCTTAGAATACTTTGGAAAGGATACAATTTTCTGGGTAGAGGATATTGATTATTGTTTAAATGAAATTGATAAGGAATATGAGGAAGCAAAACAGGTTTATTCACAACTTGAGAGCCAATTTATACACCTTGAGCCAGATAAACTATATAATACTTCGAGTGAAATAAAAAAAGATATTCTTAATCTCTCTATAATTGAAATTGGTTCAAATCCAATATTCAATAAAGGTCAAGTTTTTGAGTTTAATACCGAAGTCCAACCCTCCTTCAATAAAGATTTTACTCTTCTTTGTAATACTTTAAACGAGAAAAGCGAGAACTCATATACTAATATCTTCTGTGTTGAGAATCCTAAACAAGAAGAAAGGATTGAAAAGATAATTAAAGAATTCTCTTCTCATTATAGCAATATAAACCTTAACTATTTTAATAATACAATCTCAAAAGGATTTATTGATAACGATTTAAAGATTTGTGTTTTTACCGACCACGAGCTTTTTGAGAGGTATCACCGCTATAAGTTAAGAGATAGGAAATACGAAAAGGAAGCTCTTACTATTAAGGATATACTACTACTTAAGCCAGGAGACTTTGTAACCCATGTTGATTATGGAGTTGGGAGATTTTCAGGACTTGAGAAATTAAATAATAATGGGAAGATTCAAGAATCCATAAGATTGATTTATAAGGATAACGATATACTCTATATAAGTATTCATTCTCTTCATAAAATTTCAAGATATGTCGGTAAGGAAGGAACAAGCCCAAGCCTTCATCGCCTTGGTTCTAATACTTGGCAAAACCTTAAAGATAAGACTAAGCAAAGGGTTAAGGATATTGCAAAAGACTTAATTGCCTTATATGCAAAGAGGAAGACAAGCTCAGGATATGCCTATTCGGCTGACTCTTATCTTCAAAACGAATTAGAAGCTTCCTTTATTTATGAAGATACTCCCGACCAATACAAGGCAACAAAGGATGTAAAGAATGATATGGAAAGCAGTGTACCTATGGATAGGTTAATATGTGGGGATGTTGGCTTTGGGAAGACAGAGATTGCTATTCGTGCTGCTTTTAAAGCTGTTGCTGATTCCAAGCAGGTTGCTGTTTTAGTCCCTACCACAATACTTGCATTCCAGCATTTTAAATCTTTTACAGAAAGACTTAGCAATCTCCCTTGCAGAGTAGATTATATAAATAGATTTCGCTCTGCAAGAGATAAAACCCAGATTAAAAATGATTTAAAATCAGGCAAGATAGATATATTAATTGGTACTCATGCTATTGCAAATAAGAGTATGGAGTTTAAAGACCTTGGATTATTGATAGTTGATGAGGAGCATAAGTTTGGAGTATCTATTAAAGAAAAGCTAAAGGAGATGAAGGTTAACGTTGATACCTTAACTCTTACTGCTACTCCTATCCCTCGAACACTTCAGTTTTCTTTAATGGGAGCAAGAGATCTTTCTGTAATTAATACTCCTCCTCCAAATAGAATCCCAATTCATACTGAGATAAGAGAATTTAATAAAGAGATTATCAGAGACGCGATACTAAGAGAAATATCTCGAAAAGGTCAGGTTTATTTTGTTCACAATAGGGTTCAAAATATTAATGAGATTGCAGGGATGGTTCAGGAATTAGTCCCTCAGGCTAAAATCCTTATTGGTCATGGACAGATGAAGGGAGAAAAGCTTGAGGAGATAATGCTAAGCTTTATTGAGGGAGAAGCTGATGTATTGATTGCAACAACAATTGTAGAGAACGGATTAGACATTCCAAGAGCCAATACAATTATTATTAATGATGCCCAAAACTATGGACTTTCAGACTTACACCAATTAAGAGGAAGAGTAGGGAGAAGCAATAAGAAGGCTTATGCGTATTTATTAGTGCCTGCACTTTTGGCAATGACTGAAGAAGCAAGAAAAAGACTTAAAGCAATTGAGGAGTTCTCTAATATTGGTTCTGGTTTTAATATTGCAATGAGGGATTTGGATATTAGAGGAGCTGGGAATATTCTTGGAGCAGAACAAAGTGGTTTTATCTCTGAAATAGGCTATGATATGTATCATAAGATTCTTAACGAAGCGATTGAAGAGCTTAAGGAAAACGAGTTTAAGGATATTTACCGTGAAGAGCTTAGCAAAAGAGATTCATTTGTTAGGGATTGTGTAATAGAAACAGATTTAGAAGTATTAATTCCTGACAACTACGTAACAAATATTGTAGAGAGATTAAACCTTTACAAGGAATTGGATGGGCTGGAAACAGATATGGAATTAGAAGAATTTTCTTCAAGACTTAAGGATCGTTTTGGCAATATCCCTGACTCTACATTTGAATTAATTGAAACAATTCGTCTAAGACGTTTTGCAAAGAAGCTTGGCTTTGAAAAGCTTATACTGAAAAACGATAGATTAATAGGCAGCTTTATAAGTAATAAGGATTCAGAATTCTTTAATACAAAGTATTTCTCCAATATACTTCTCTATGCTCAATCCTATCCTAATAGGTTTCAACTTAGAGAAAGAAACGATAAACTTTCATTAGAAATAAGTAATATCAAATCAATAAGCTCTGCATACCAATTGCTTAATGATATTATTCAAATCAGTTAATCTTATTTTAATTATTGATTTTTTCTATTGGTCTATATTTACTAATAGGTGTCATTAGAATACAACAAATACAAGTTATTATTGTTATAATAATAAGTTGAACATAAAAAATCAAATTAGAATGAAGAACGATTTAGAAATTGCAAAAGAGTATAATATGCTACATATTAGAGATGTGGCTAAGAACCTTGGGATAGATAAAGAGAATATAGAATATTATGGTAAGTATAAAGCGAAACTGCCATTGAATCTAATTGACCAAGAAAAAGTAAAGAAATCTAAATTAGTATTAGTAACAGCCATTACTCCTACTCCTGCAGGAGAGGGAAAGACTACAGTTTCGATAGGTCTTTCTCAAGGGCTGAATAAGATAGGGAAGAAATCTATTGTTGTACTTAGAGAGCCATCTCTTGGACCTGTATTTGGAATAAAAGGAGGAGCAACTGGTGGAGGTCATGCTCAAGTTGTCCCAATGGAAGATATTAATCTTCATTTTACAGGAGATTTTGCAGCAATTGAAAAAGCAAATAACCTACTTTCTGCTATAATTGATAATAATATTCAAAACAAAAAGAATAATCTATGTATTGACCCAAGAACTGTTCGTTGGTCAAGGGTAATGGATATGAATGACAGATCTTTAAGAAATATAGTTATAGGCTTAGGCGGCACAACCTCGGGAGTTCCAAGAGAAACAAGTTTTAATATTACTGCAGCTTCTGAAATTATGGCAATACTTTGTATGAGTAAAGATATTGAAGATTTGAAAGAGAGATTAGGTAATATCTTTATTGGATACACTTATGATAAAGAGCCAATATTTGCAAAGGATTTAAAAGCAAATGGAGCAATGGCTGCTCTTTTAAAAGAAGCTATTAAACCAAATTTAGTTCAGACCACAGAGGGAACTCCAGCAATTATACATGGAGGTCCTTTTGCTAATATTGCACAAGGAACTAATACTATTCTTGCAACCAAGATGGGTATGAGTTATTCTGATATTGTTGTTACCGAAGCTGGATTTGGAGCAGACCTTGGAGCTGAGAAATTTATAGATATTAAGTGTAGAGAAGCAGAGCTAAGACCTGATGCTATAGTTATTGTTGCTACTGTTAGAGCTTTACGATACCATGGTGGAGTAGGATTAAAGGAATTAAATGATGTAAATCTTGAGGCTTTGAAAAAGGGAATTGAGAACCTTGAGAAACATATCGAAAACGTTAGATATTTTGGAGTTAATCCTATAGTTGCTATTAATAAATTCGTAACTGATAGCGATGAAGAGATAGAATATATAAAAAATTTCTGTGATGGTTTAGGCGTTAAAGCCTTCACTACTGAGGTTTGGGCAAAGGGAGGAGAAGGTGCTATTGAATTAGCCGAGGAAGTTTACCGTTATTCTAATGAAAAGAATGAGATAAGCTTTATTTACGATAAGGATGAAAGCATTGAGGACAAGATAACCAAGATTGCAACCAAGCTTTATGGAGCTAAGAAGGTGGAATTCTCAACAAGGGCATCAAATGATATTAAGAAAATCAATGAATTAGGACTATCTTCATTAAGTATATGTGTTGCTAAAACTCAAAAATCAATTTCTGACAACCAATCTCTAAGAGGGAGACCAAGAGATTTTACATTTAAGGTTAGAGAAGTAGGACTTTCCTCTGGTGCTGGCTTTATTATCCCTGTTTCGGGAGATATTATGCTTATGCCTGGGCTTCCAGAGCATCCAAGCTCAGAGAATATTGATATTGATAATAGTGGTGAAATCCATGGATTGTTTTAAACAAATCTAAATTACAAAATAATAAAGGACTGACTAATTAAAGTCAGTCCTTTATTATTTAATTAAATAACTAATTCTTAGAATACATATCTAACGCTAAATGCTCCATTAGCAAAGTCATTACCCCAGCCAATTAGATTAATATAAGGTTTATAATCAACTGAAAGTGTTATTGGGACATTTGGAATCTTAAACTCCAATCCTAAAATACCATCAACTCCAGCACGGAAACCTAATTCGTCTTTGTACTTATTATCTCTATAATCATCCCAAAGACCAACACTTCCTCCAATACCATAATATAGGTGGAAATTATTGTTAATTACAGGCGTTTTCCATTCATAAATAGCTGTTGCTTGAAAACCGTGATTACGAAATGAAACTATGTAGTCCATTGAATTGCGTGAGCTTAATTGTTGTTTAATGCTCAAAGCAGGGTAATAAGTTCCTCTAAACCCAATTCCCCATGTGTAATCCTGAGCTTTTGATTCTTTTGTTGGTAATAAAGCAAATAATGCTATTACTACGGATAAAATTAGTTTCTTCATTTTTGATAAATCTTAGTTATCTCTACTCTTAAGGATTTTCGAGTTACTCCATTTATTTTTACTATTGTCATATTAACAATTCATACGTAATTATGTTCAATCCATAAGTAAGAAAAGCTAATTAGAATAAACTAATTAGCTTTTAATCACTGTGGACTTGCAGGGAGTCGAACCCTGGTCCAAACAAGAAACAAATAAGGTTTCTACATGCTTAGTTTAACTTTGGTTTTCGACTATGTTCTGAGGTTAAACACCCTAAACAAAGCTTATCTTCTTTAATTTCGTTTCTAATTCGAAGCCCAAAAGAAACTATCTCTATTTTGCGAGCACCTCTTAATCTTCAACCATAGAGAATGGGTCTTAGAGAGATGTCCTGCCCCACACACTTTGCATGGGCTAAGCTTAATCTACTGTGATTCGATTACGCAGCAAGAGCAAAATTATTTTCGCCAATTAATTGTTTGTAACCATTTTCAAGGCATTTATTACGTGTGCCTGCATGCTTGCTTATCCATTTACCTTGCTGTCAAAACCAAACCAAGCCCAAATATGGATAAACTAAGATAATAGTATCAAATACTATGCCAGAGTAAAACAAATCAAATATTCCTAAACTCAAACATATGATAAGACAAATATCAATCCACAAAATTACACATAAAATCAATCATATCAAAAATAAACATTGATTTAATTATTATAGAGTTTGATTATAGGGAAATGTAACTTGATTCTATTTTTATGGATTTTGATTCTAAAAAAATGTAATTTGATTCTAATCTCATTATGGTAGGTACCATAGCAGCATTATGGT
>WARP01000382.1_pt1 | contig 20326 bp, 18 predicted proteins | sample 4769151 | NCBI WGS metagenome assembly WARP01 (sample SAMN08893023, study PRJNA449175) | gut metagenome | isolation source: rumen sample fed with dry roughage | host: cow | place: India: Nagpur | collected 2016
AACGATTATCTGGGCGACATCCTTTCCGACCTCAGCGGCAAACGAGGAAGAGTGCTCGGTCAGGAGGATATGGGGCATCTGCAGTTGGTCAAAGCATTGGTACCCCAGTCCGAACTGCTCAACTATGCCATCGATCTAAAGTCGATGACCAGTGGAACAGGAAGTTTCGAAATGGAATTCGACCATTATGAACCACTGAGCGGCAAATTGGCCGACGAAGTGATCAAGGCCTACAAGGACTCCGTAAAGGAAGAACAGGAGTAGGCAAGGTGGGACAATCAGAAGGATTCTGATTGCTTGAGAGTGAATTTGTGAACCTTGGAAGGGAGCGTGCGGCGGCAAGCTCCCTTCCCTCTTTTTTATCGCTTCTCGAACCAAACCTCGTTGATGGGATGCTGTTTGGCGAGCCCCTTTTGTTCAAACTTGGTGGTATCCCTCCAACCTACGGGGGGGCAGAACCCTGAGTAGGGATTGGACAGTCCTTCGGTATGGGAGAGAACATCCAGCATCTGCTGTGCATACTCCTCCCAATCGGTGACGCAATAGATGTAGCCTCCCGCCTTGAGCTTGGAAGCAAGCAGTCGCGCAAATGGCGCTTGAATCAGGCGCCGTTTTTGCTGGCGCTTCTTCGGCCAAGGATCTGGGAAGAATATATGAAACCCTGCAACACTTGCGTCTTCAACCATGTTGGTCAACACCTCTACGGCATCAAAACGCATCAATCTTACATTATCCAGTTTTCCTTCTCCCACGGCATGGAGCAGCTTGGCGAACCCCGATAGAAACACCTCCAAGCCGAGATAGTTGTACTGGTTGCGCTCTTTCGCAATCCGTGCGGTCGCCGTTCCCATCCCAAAGCCGATCTCGATTACAACGGGTTTGTCGTTCCCGAAAACCTGCTTCCAATCGAGCAGGCCCGGCTTGAAGGGGATGCCGTAGGTGGTATAGTAGCGACGGATGGCCTCCGTCTGGTAGGTACGAAGGTAGGCCCCCCTGAGCACATAGCTCTTGATGGGTCTCGCCTTCCCTTCCTCCTTGGTTTCCACCCACTCCAACTCCGGGATATCATGGAAAATCGTTCCTTGGTTTTCCTGCATCATTACTCCTATAGCAACCTTTGCAGCTTCTCCATCAGGAACAACGCCTTGTCCTTGAGTGAAACCGCATCGGTTTTCAAATACATGACATTCATGCGCCTCATATCAAGCCATACGCTCTTGTTGCTCAGGGCGATGAGATTCATGACCTTGTTCACATTCAAATCCGCTACCTTGCCGAACTCTACGGAAACCACACCCTTGCGGTCGGAAAGATGGATGATGGAGAGCTTGCGGCAGATGATTTTTATCTCGGCTATATAGAGCAGGTTTGCAACCTCGACCGGAGGAGGTCCGAATCGGTCGGACAGTTCACTCGCAAGGCCCTGCAGCTGTTCATCGTTGACAATGGAGGAAATCTTGCGATAGATGTCAAACTTAACCGAGGGAGCCTTGATGTAGGTATCGGGAATAAAGCCTGTATAGTCAAGCTCCAGAAACACTTCCTTGTCCTCTTCCCTGACGCCTTCTGCCTGCAGGTCCCTGATCGCCTCATCGAGGATGCGGATATACATGTCAAGACCGACCGAAGCCAGATGTCCGCTCTGCTCACGCCCGAGCAGGTTTCCCGTCCCCCTGAGCTCCATGTCCTTCATAGCCACCTTGAACCCGCTGCCGAGCTCGGTGTGCTCGCTGATGATCTTCAGCCGTTTCAAAGCGATCTCACTGAGAGCGCTGCCTTGAGGATAGAAGAGGTAAGCATACGCTTGGCTGTCGTTTCGCCCCACTCTACCGCGCAACTGGTACAACTGGCTCAGTCCGTAACGGTCGGCACGATCGATGATGATGGTGTTGACATTGGGAATGTCGATGCCGTTCTCAATGATGGTAGTGGAAACAAGCACCTGGATTCCCTCATGGATGAACCTGCGCATCGTATCCTCGAGCTTGGTGCTGTCCATCTGCCCATGAGCGCTCTCGATAATGACATCGGGCAACAATTTGGTCAGTTGGAAAACCACCTCGTCCTGACTCTCGATGCGATTGTGGAGGAAGAAAACCTGTCCACCCCGTTCGACTTCGTCACGGATGGCCCGCACAATGGTCTGCTCGTCATACTCGCCGATATACGTCTGAATGGGCCTTCGTGCGATGGGAGGGGTGGCCAGCAGGGACATATCACGGATCTTGAGCAGCGACATATACAGGGTTCGGGGAATCGGGGTTGCGCTCAGCGACAGCGAATCGATGCTGGCTCTCAGAGTCTTGATCCGCTCCTTGTCCTTGACTCCGAAGCGCTGCTCCTCATCCACAACCAACAGGCCCAGGTCACGGTAGATGATGTCCTTCTGTAAAATCCTATGGGTTCCAAACAAAACATCGACCTTGCCTTCTGCAACACCAAGGAGTGTCTGCTTCTGCTCTTTCTTCGCTACAATGCGCGATAACTGCGCACAGCGTACCGGAAAGGTTCCCAATCGCTTGAGAAAGTTCTGGTAGTGCTGCTCCGCCAAAATGGTGGTGGGAGCAAGAAAGGCCACCTGCTTGCCGCCCATCACTGCTTTGAAAACAGCGCGGAATGCAATTTCAGTTTTTCCATACCCCACATCACCGCAAACCAGACGGTCCATGACGATGGGTTTTTCCATATCGTCCTTGATGTCCTCGATACAGGTGAGTTGGTCCGCCGTCTCATCAAAGGGAAAGGAGGCTTCGAACTGCAATTGCCAGTCGGTGTCCTTGGGAAAGGCAAATCCAACGCTGTTTTTTCGCTTTGCATAGAGGGATATCAGATGTTTGGCCAGGTCCTCGGCGTTCTTGCGGGCCTTGGCTTTCTTGTTCTCCCATCCTTGGCCGCCGAGCTTGTCCTTTTTCGGAAGACCGGTGTCGCTTCCGATGTAGCGCTGAACCAAGTTGGCCTGCTCGATGGGGACGTACAACATCTCGTTGTCGGCATAGGCTATCTTGATGAAGTCACGCTCACGGTCGAAGCTGGAAACACGGTCGATTTTCACAAATTGGCCGACTCCATAGTTGACGTGCACAACATAGTCGCCTTCATTAAGATCCACGAAGGAGTCGAGCGGAGAGGTCTGGGTATGCTGCAGCGTTTTGACGACCTGACGCCTGCGTCCGAAAATCTCGTGCTCACAAATGGCAACCACTTTCAGCGAGGGGATTCCAAACCCGCCGCTGATGGCCCTGTCCTCCCAACCGAGGAACGGAAAGGCGCCGAGCATCTGCATCAGGCGCTGTTTCTGCAGCTGGTTTTCGGTAAAAACCACAACACTCCAGCCCTGCTTGTGAAGACTCTTCAGGTCCTCCTTGAGTAAGGTGAAGTTTCCGAAATACGAACGGGGGCCTTCGATATCGAACCGAAAAGCCTCCGGGTTTTGTCCTGCAATGTCATGTATGGTCATGCTACTTGAGCACTCTTTCTGAAAGGAAGGGAAATCAAAGAGCAGAGCATCGGGCTTGACGGCCTCACGGTCTTGGAGAAATGCCTGTCTGTAAAGGGCTTTTGCTTCCACTTGGAGACTGTGAAAACTGGTGGCAAGCCTCTGGTCACCGACGAAGCAAAACAGGTCGTCTTCACTCAAATACTCTCCGATCGAGCAGGTTTCCAGATTGCTGGAAGCATCCACCAAGGAGAGGGTGAGCTTGCCTGTCGTGCTGAGGCTCTCCTGGGTGATGGGATTGTATCGGGCGATCTTGCCCACCGTATCCCAGTCTGCATATATTCGATAGGGATACTCGCTCTCATAGGGGAATATATCCAGTACTTCTCCGCGCAGCGAGTACTCTCCCATCGTTGAGGTTGAAACCGTATGCACATACCCTGCATTGGTGAGAAGCCGGGAAAATGAGGCACTATCGAAAGTGGAGCCAACCTTGATGGTAAGCGAGGCATTCTTCAGCGTCGCCGGACTTACGAGCGGGGAGACAAACGGCCTGAGGTGGGTGATGACCATCCCCTCCTTCATCTCCTGAATCTGCATCAGCCGATTAAGCTGGTCATACTCTACATTATCGGCACTGAAAGGGGTGTACAATGTTCGCCCGTTGCCGCTCAGATACACGATTCTGGTTTCATCCTTGGAAAGGGGTGTCTGCATGACTTCCCCTCCGTTAACGGCAAACCCGCTGTCCTTGAGCAGTTGTTGCGCACTCTCCTCGGTTGAACAGACCGCCCACACCCTGCCCTTCTGCTTGCGGCTGAGCAACCTGAGAAACTGGGCCAAGGGATAGCCTTCAAGACCTTGGATATGGATGTGTCTGGTCTGTACTCCATATGCCTTGTATGCACTGCTGGTTTTGATATACGATTGGACAAGGGTGGAAATTGGCGTTTGCATAAGCGCCATTACCCTATCATGAGCAAGAAGGTTATGCAAGACAATGAATACAGTACTCGACCAAAAGGCATTGGATATACTGGCCGCCGCTGTACAGGACGCCGGCAGACAAGCAAAACAGCAACAGATGTTCATTCATCGTTCCTACAAAAGCGATGGAACGGTCATCACTGAAACGGACTTGGCCATATCGCGTCGGATTCTAGGCGTGGTAGCCGATCTCTTTGAGGATGTGAACATCATCAGCGAAGAAACGCTCACCCCCTTCAGGGAGGACGCCCCGTACACCTTTGTCCTGGATCCGATCGACGGGACCGATGTCTACTCGCAAGGCCTGCCTTCCTGGGCTGTCGCCCTGGGCATCCTGGACAGGAACAGAAAGCCTGTCGGGGCCATGATCAGCGCACCGCGCTGGGGAATCGGCGAGGAGGAGCTGTTTTTACGTCTGGATCCGGGCAAGGAGCTGACCATCAACGGCAGGAGGTTCTCCCCTTCCACCGACAAGGATTTCCCCCACCAGATCACCATGGGCTCAAGCGGCCAGCGGCTGATGGATTTCTCCCGTTTTGAAGGAAAAATCCGAATATTCGGCTCCTCGATACTGCACATGCTCAGCCCGGTGCTCTATGACCACATCCAAGGGTGCGTGAACCAGAGCTGCTATGTGTGGGATATTGCTGCCGCTCATGCCGCACTGCTCAGCGTGGGCATGGATATCGAGTATGTCGACGGGACACCTTTCATCTATGATGATGCATTCCTTTTGGAACGAAAACCCTTCTCCCCTTCCTTTTATGCAGGTACAAAGACTTGTATCAAGGCGTTGAGGGACGTACTGCCTGCTAAATAGGGCTTGCAGGCAGCTTTCCGTTTTCGTACCAGTGCCTGGCAAGGTACATGAATGGAGTATCCAGCATTGCAACCACCCATTTCAGCAGATAGGTCGAGAGCATGATTTGGATCAGGACAGCGGTCGGGTACACACCCCAAAACGCGATAAGGGTGAACACCAAGGTGTCGATCAGCTGGCTTGCAAACGTACTGAGATTGTTGCGAAGCCACAGCGTATTGCGTCCGGGCCTCTTCCGTTTCCAGAAATCGAAGGCCCAGATGTCGTGCAGGTTGCTGATCACATACGCCACCAACGAACCGAAGGCTATGCGGGGCATCAAACCGAAAATCACTGACAGGGAAGGTTGGGCGATATCCGAGGAAGCAGGCTCAAAGAAAAGGGCCACCTGCATCAGGACCGTCATGGTGAGCAGACTGAAAAACCCGATGGCCACCGCTTTTGCCGACTCTTTCTTTCCATAGAATTCAGTGAGGATATCGGTTGCCAGGAAGCCGGTTGCATAGACGATATTCCCCAGCGTCGCTTCCAAACCAAAGAGCATGACATTCTTGGTAACCTGGATATTCGCCACGATTACGCTGATGGGAATCCAGATGAAAAGCCCGAGCTTTCCCCATCGCCGGAAAGAGAACATGATCAAGGCGAAATTGCAGAGCAGCATTACAAACCAAAAGAGTTCATTCATTCGTTCCATCTTCCTTCTTCACCTGCACCAGTGTCAGAGCGGATGGTTCAAGTCCAAAGTGTTTCATCACAACCTTGACATGCACATCCCGTACTGCGGCAAGGATGATCGCCCTCTCCTGAGCGAGTGCTTTGTGAAACGATGGAGCCAATCCGTGCTCCTGCGTCTCCAGCTTCCCAATCTCATCAAAGACAACAACATCGGCAGTCTCCAACGATTGCTCGATCAGGGCGTTCGCCCAGGCAAACGCTTCATCATCAATAAAGAAGCGGCCGATGCGACCCTTTCCCAATTCCTGCTTTTCGCTGAGGGCGAGCCTGGACTCTGTAGTTGACAGGTCTTTGAGTCTATACCAAGTTTTTTCAGGATTTGCAAGGGCAAGCACCCCGCTTACCACAAGGCCGTCTCGTTCTGCGGCATCAATCAGTTTCACCAAGTGGGTGGTCTTTCCCCCGTTCAGTGGAGCGACCACCAGGGTCAGCCTAGGTTGCACTCAAAAAGCCCTGCAACACATCAAACGCTTTCATGGAATCCTCACGCTTGATGACAAAGGTTAGCTCATTCATCGTCGAAACGATTTCTATCACATTGATCTGCTCCCAAGCCAAGTGCCTCACCGCCTCATAGACTATGCCCGGGGTTTGGAGGAAGTCACCGGTAAACACCAAGGAGAGGGCGACCAGATCATCCATTTGGTGCAGCACTTCCTCATCCTTGGCAAGCTCGCTTACCAAGGAGCGATACTTCTCACTGACGGCCAGTGAAACCTCATGGCTGCCCAGGGTGATGTTCAAAAAATCACCTTTTTCGGTGGAAATCTGACCATACAGTGCTCCCAGCTTGCTGATGAAGCTGTCGCGACGTACCAGATTGAGGTCGAAAATATTGGTCTTCATGACAATGCCGTATTCCACATTGCCCACACTCTTCTTGTGACTGCCTTTACGCAACTCTTCTGCATAGCGCCGCAGCGCCATGACGATGGCGCTTGCCTTCACTTCCTTGCCGTATGCTTTCTGAACTTCGCCTTGGATCGAGGATGCGTAATTGCTGAACGAGAGAATCCCATTGATCAGCATCTCGTGGATAAAGGGTGATTTATCCACAATCCGTTTTACACAACTACTCACTGAATCAGCCATAGAGCCTCCGTTGTGTTATTATTATCACAAGAGGCAATTTTTTACAACAAATATAGGTACCATTGTTGGAAAATCGTACATATATAAAATCGCATGGTTTTGCCCTGCACTATCCACATCTAGTGCAGGGTCTGGGAAATTGCATTGAGAATATCACCATTGTGACACTATTTTGGAACTTTATCGGCACTATTTTTGTTGAGAACGCTACCAGCAGTGTGTATACTGTTTTCTTGAGGAGAAAGCTGCATGAGATGTCCCCACTGCTCTCAAATGGACGACAAGGTTTTGGAATCGAGGCAGAATTCCAGCGGTTCGTCGATCAGACGAAGAAGGGAGTGCAACTCCTGCGGATATCGCTTCACCAGTTACGAGCGAATCGAGGACAAGCCGTTGATGGTCATCAAGCGTGACGGCAGGCGCGAGCCCTTCGACTTGAACAAGCTGGGACGAGGAATTCGTTCGTGCACCGAGAAATTGAAAATCAGCGAGAGTCAGATTGACACCCTCCTGCAAAGTATTGAGGATGCCATAATGCTCAAGGTGGGAAGCAAGCGGGAAATCGCCTCTTCCGATATAGGCGATGAGGCGCTGAAGCAGCTGAGAGAGGTGGATTTGGTTGCCTATGTACGCTTTGCTGCAGTCTACAAGGCCTTCAACGACCTCGGACAATTCATTGCTGAAATCCAGAAGCTGGGCAAGGAACTTGCCTAGCGGACGTCAAACCATTTGCCGGTAAGCGAATGTTCGATGCTGTCGTTGAGGTGCTCGGGCTTGAGTATCTCATTGGCACAATCGAGGCAAAAGGTATCGCTCATCCCCCCGATGTAGTCGAAGATCAGGCGGTCAAGGTTTCCGTCCTTTTGCAGATACGCATCCTTCATATCCATCAAGTGATGATAAAAACCCATTGCTAGCATGTTTTTTTCCTGGGTATACAACGCTTCTGTGAATTCATAGGTTCTCAATAGATTTCCCAGATAGTCCAGAATAAGGGAGAACAAACGGGTGAAGTACCGTTCATAGCCCTCAAGCATGGGACTCTTATAAATATATTCATAGTTGAACGCAATCATTTTTTGGACGGCAGGGAACAGCTCGTCACTGAAACTGATGCCCTCCTCGCTGTTTGAATGCTCGATGACATCAACTACCAGCGTGTCGATGATCTGGGCGTTGCGGTTGCCCAAAAGCTTCTCCACATCCCCGGGGAGATCCTTTTTGGATATGAGCCCCAAGCGGCAGGCATCCTCAAAATCGCGGCCTAGATAGGCGATGGTATCACACAGCCGAACGACGGCAGCCTCATAGGTTGCCGGCAGCAGGCCCTTGCGCTCATGCACAACATCCAAATCCCTGACAGTAAAGGTCGGCTTGATGGACTTCACCAGTTTCTCGCCGTTATGGCAGACGATTCCATCCCGTACCGCATAGGTCAGATTGAGGCCTTTTCCTTGGTTGGAGAGAAAATCGACAACCCGCAGGCTGTTTATCTCATGCTCGAAAGCCCCAAAGCCCGCCTGCTGCATTTTGGAAGAGAGGATCTTCTCCCCGGTATGGCCGAAAGGCGTGTGCCCCAGGTCATGCCCCATGCCGATTGCCCAGGCCAACTCCGAATCCAGCCCCAGCCCCCTGCAGATGGTTGATGCAATCGAGGCTACATGCAGGCAGTGCTCCATTCGGGTGCAGATATGATCATTGCTCGGGGCGAAGAAGACCTGTGTCTTATGCTTCAGGCGCCTGAAAGCCGAAGAGTGGATGATGGCTGTGGTGTCGCGGTAATAAGGGCCGCGCACATCCTCCTGTTTTTCGGTTTTTCGCTGCTTCAGCAACTGATCGGAGATTTGATTCTGCAATTTCATAGTTATTCCCCAAATTGTTGGCCTATGGTATCATAGGAAAAGACTCTTTGGATAGCGGAGGTTCCATGGTTGAATTATATGCACTGCCCTTGGTATGCCTGCTCTTGAACTTTCTCGCCTTCGCCGCCTGCCTGCGCTTTCTCTTTTCCAGACAGGGCCTGTACTGGATCGTCCCGCTTTTGCTGACCATGTTCATCCTCTGGCCGAACGCCCTCACGCTCTACCGTGTTGCAAGCAACCCTGCATCAGTTACGTTGCCCTACACATATTTCGATCTGCAACCGCTTCTGCTCTCGCTGTTCTGGTATGCGATGATCGTCACCTTTCACTTCGCCCTGAAAAAAACGGTCCGCATCAATCACTACGAGGAGCAAGTGCGCAAGAACCTGCATGAGGCAAGATACCAGATGGCTGTCGACACCCTCATCCATCAGCAGAAGGAGCGACGCAGGAAACAGTACGTTACCAAGACAGCGGCTACGGTTCCTTCAATCGGTGCTTATGATGAGCAGTGGACAGAACTGTTCGACCAGCGATGAGTATGGACCACCTCTTTTTTTGCGGCATCAAGCACAGCGGGAAATCCACGCTCGGCCGCTTGTATGCCAAAGCGAACAAGCTTTGTTGGATAGACTTGGATGATTTGATTCTTGAGGCCATCACTCCCTACCCCAGCATACGTTCGTATTACAAAGAGCAGGGGCAGGAGGCATTCCAAGCGCAGGAAGTCGCCGCGCTGAGAACCTTCCTCTCTCTACAAACGCAGAGAACGGTGATAAGTCTTGGAGGCGGCGCCTCGGATAACGAAGCCTTGCTGAACCTTGCAAAAACCCACGGAAAGCTCATCTACCTGATGGTCGAGGAATCGGTGCTTCTTGCCAGGATCCTCAACGGCGGGGTTCCTCCCTTCCTGGACGAGACGGACCCGAAGGGCTCATTCCACGCCCTGTATGCAAGAAGACATGCAATCTATGGAAACATCTGTGATGTTTTGGTACAATTACCCAATTATCCCGATATCCGCGATACAGCGAGCTTCCTTGTCAAAACACTCAAGAGCGAGGTATGAAATGGGTCACAACAGCTTTGGAAATGCCTTTACCGTCACCACTTTCGGCGAGTCCCACGGACCAGCCCTCGGTGTGATCATAGACGGGGTGGAAAGCGGCTTCAAAATCGATATGGAAGGCTTGCAGGCTCAGATGAACCGTCGCCGTCCCGGAGGAAATCCTACCGGAACAAAGCGCAACGAAATCGACGAGCTCTCGATTCTCTCCGGAGTGTACGAAGGGTATACCACCGGGACCCCGATTGCCATGATCCTGTATAGCACCAACCAAAAATCCGCTGATTACGAACATCTGAAGGATGTATTCCGCCCCGGTCATGCCGACTGGACCTTCTACAAGAAGTACGGCATCCGCGACATTCGCGGTGGAGGCAGATCCAGTGGCAGGGAGACAAGTGCACGGGTTGCTGCAGGAGCTTTAGCCATGCAATTGCTTGCCAAACGGGGAATCTCCATCCAAGGAGGGACGGTGCAGGTCGGCCCGATTATCGCCCGGGCGCGAAATTGGGATGAAGCTGACAATGTCATGCGTTGTCCCGATCGGGTTGCTGCACAGCAAATGGTGGACTTGATCGAACAGGTCAGGGTGGAGAACGACAGCATCGGAGGCATCATTGAATGCAGGGTCAACGGTGTGCCCGCCGGTCTCGGCGAGCCGGTCTTCGGCAAGCTGCAGGCCCTGCTCAGCCATGCGGTGATGAGCATCGGAGCAGTGAAAGGCATTCAATTCGGCTCGGGATTCGCTTCTGCCTTTATGCGCGGCAGCGAGTGCAACGACCAGAGAACCAGCAATGGTTTTCTCTCAAACCATGCAGGAGGCATACTCGGCGGCATATCCAGCGGACAGGAGATTGTGCTGCAGGCGGCGATCAAACCCACCTCCTCAATCTCCAGAGCTCAGCAGACGATAAATAAAAACAATGAGACGACAACCTTGGTGGTGGAAGGCAGGCACGATCCCTGCATCTGCCCCCGGGCTGTCGTAGTGGTTGAATCGATGGTGGCCATAACCCTGCTTGACCTCTATTACACCGCATTTGGAAGAACATAATGCAAGATACCCCGCTGATTGTACAAAGTGACAAGACCCTGCTTTTGGATGTCCACCACAAGGACAGTGAAGCTTGTCGTGCCGATTTGGTACGATTCTGTGAGTTGATCAAGAGCCCGGAGCACATGCATACCTATGCACTCTCCCCTATTTCGCTCTGGAATGCTGCATCCTCCGGCTTCAAGGTTGAGTCGGTCGTCGATCGCCTCAAGGCATGGTCACGGTTTGCGGTACCCGAGAGCATCCTGTTCTACGTCAAGGACATTGCATCGCGATGGGGAAAAGTGCGCCTTAGCGAAAGCGACGACCCCCGTTATTATCAGTTGCATGTTGAGAGCCAAAGAATCAAAACGGAGCTGATGCAACGCAAGGTGCTTTCCAAGCTTTTGGTGGTCAAGGATGAGCACTCCTTTCTGCTGGAAACATACGCCCGTGGTGAAGTCAAGCTGCAATTGATCAAAATAGGCTATCCAGTCGATGACCAGGTGCCGCTCAAAAAGGGTCCGGATGTCCAAATCGCCCTGAGGACTGAAACAGTCGGCGGTAAACCCTTCTCCGTCAGACCCTATCAGCAGATGGCCTCCGATGCCCTGCTCGGGGATTTGGGACCTGGCTGCGGGTTCGGCACGATTGTGCTTCCCTGCGGTTCGGGAAAGACCGTGGTAGGGATGCAGATCATGCAGCGCCTGTGCACCCGAACCTTGGTGGTAACCACCAATGTGGCGGCGGTGCACCAGTGGATGCAGGAAATCCAGGACAAGACCACCCTTGCGAAAGAGCAGATCGGCGAGTATACCGGCGAGCGCAAGGAACCCAAGGATGTGACCGTTTGCACCTACCAGGTGCTTACCTACCGACCCGACAAGGAAGGCCCGTTTCCCCATCTTGAACTCCTTACCAAAGGCGAGTGGGGCCTGATCATCTATGATGAGGTGCATATGCTGCCCGCTCCTGTATTCAAGGTTACTGCTGAGCTGCAGGCCGTCTATCGTGTCGGATTGACCGCCACCCTGGTCCGGGAGGATGGAAGGGAGGACGAGGTATTCAGCCTCGTTGGTCCCAAACGCTTCGACGTACCCTGGAACGAACTGCAGCAGCGGGGCTTCATCGCCGAAGCCTACTGCCACGAAATCCGCCTCGATCTTCCCAAGGAGCTAGAGATTCCCTATGCGCTGGGCAGCAAACGGGAGAAATACCGCATGGCCAGTGAGAATCCCATGAAGCTTGAAGTGGTAAAGGACTTGGTGAGCCGGCATCCGGATGATTTCATCTTGATTATCGGCCAATATCTGGACCAACTGAAGATGATCGCCGATGCGTTCGGCCTTCCCATCATTACCGGCAGCACCCCGAACGCAAAGCGCGAAGAGCTGTACAAGGCCTTCAAGGAAGGAGATTGCAGGATCCTGGTCGTCAGCAAGGTGGCCAACTTCGCCATCGACCTGCCTGATGCATCGGTGGCCATCCAGGTTTCCGGGACCTTCGGAAGCCGCAGCGAGGAGGCTCAGCGGCTGGGGAGAATCCTCAGACCGAAAAATCGTTCCAGTTTCTTTTACTCGGTGGTGACCCGTTACTCCAATGAGGAGGAGTTCGCTGCAAACAGGCAGAAATTTCTTGCCGAGCAAGGCTATTCCTATGAGATAGAGGTATGGACCAATTGACTGATCATGCACAACAGCAATTCATGAAAATACTCAGCCGATACAGCGAGGACACCTATTTCTATTTGGTGCGGAATTACCTCGGTATCGTTACGACTCCGTTTCACAAACCCCAGTTGACTGCAAGGCTCTCACAGTTCTTCAGCCAGAAGGCGCACCGGAACCGTATGCTCGAAATGCTGGATGAGTTGGATTTGGTCATTCTCAGCCTGCTTTCGGTCACCGGTCCCCTTGCCTCCGAAGCTGTCATGGACCTGCTCAAGGGATCTTACAGCTATGGTACGGTTCTCAGACGGGTTGCCAACCTACAGGAGCGCCTGGTGCTGCTCACCGATGAAGGCAATCTCATATTCAATCCGATTCTCAGCGATGAACTCGCTGCGCGCTGCAGCCTCAGGCCCCTGTTCGGTGAGGGTGAGCAACAACTATCCGACTCCCCGTATTGCGGTACTGAATTTATACGGGCCTACCTCTCGCTTGTCGCCAAGGAGTCCAAGGCGACATACCGTGACGAGTACACCCGTCTGTTCCCCAGCTTTGAGCCGGAACGATTGGAGCAGCTCTTCAATGCACTCACCCAGGTGTTGACACAAAACCTCATTCTCACTGTGGAGAAGAAAGTTTCGATCGACTACAACAAAGCCCACGCTCTCTTGCGGTTGGACGACCATCAGCTCTTGTGCCTGTTGCTCTGCTCTCAGTCGAGTGCGGCGATGAAAGAGAATACGTTCTCGTTTTGTTCGGACCTGCTCTCCTACCTCAAGGCGCTCACCCAGGTGGACACAAACTCGCTCAAGCTCCTGATCCGCGCTCTTTCACTCAAGCACGGCATCGCCTATGACAGCGAGGTATTGACCAATCTGTCCACCTGGGGTGTGATCTCTCTAGACGGGGTATGGAAGGTTGCCGATGTTGCAACCGAACAGCCGTCCAATGCCTTGTTGATTGACAGCGACCAGACGATCAGCTACCAGGGAAGCCGCCCCAAGGACGATATTCTTTATCGATTCAGCTTCGTAGAAGTATTGGACCGTCAGAAGCGGTACCATATAACGAAGGAAAGTTTTCTTTGGGCGTTGGACTCAGGCCTTTCCTACACGGAAATAGAGCAGTACCTGCAGGAGAACAGCAGCTCTGCCATGCACTCATTGCTGCTCAAGCAACTGGGAATGCTCAATGAACGATACCAGGCCATCACCGTGTATGATGCGCTGCTGCTCAACTGCGACGAGAGAACCGCGCATGTCGTGCAGAATCTCCCTTCGCTTGCCGAGCATCGGTACAAGAACATCAGCCCCACCCTGTTTCTCATGCGACGCGAGAGCGAAGAGACATGGCGTCAAATACTGGTTTCTGCAGGATTGCTGGTGGGGGCGACCCGGTCGTATGAGAAAATCGAGGTGCAGAAACGTAAGGAGGCTCTCTCGTTCTCCTTGCTGCTGCAAGGCTCCGAGCGGTGTCGACGCTGTGATTTACCCAAGGTGAACGGACAAAAGCCCCAGGTGTCTCCCGATGAGGCCTTGAAACAGGAAATTGAGCTGGCTCCGTTCACCAGTGCACAGAAGCAGGATTTGCTTCACCGCTTCCAAGCCAAATTGATTCTCTCGTCAAGCCAGATTGTAGCTCAGGTGATCAATACGGCCATTGAGGCCGGTGGCTTCGATTACCAAGGCAAGGTCAGTCTGGCCCGTCAGGCGGCCGGCCGCAAGGATGTTGCGTTGCAATTGCAGCTCACCGACCAGGAGTTGGTCGTCCAAGCACTCGAGGTAGCCTACACGGTCCAACGGGAGGCCCTGCTGAAAGTTGCAGTGATGCCCACCATGGAAGTGAAGATCCTGCCTATCAGCAAAATCTTCCTTATACGTTTGGTTCGCTTTCATGTCTCGTGAATCAGATGTCCGCCTGGATCCAGTGGGGATAGTGGTAGCCTGTAAAGGCTTCAAACTGAAGTTTTCCCTGCTCCATCAGCATTTGTGATCCCCCGATTATGGTACAACCGGCTTCCATGGCCCGTTTCAGGAAGCGGGTCTCCCTGGGGTTGTACACCAAATCGTAGGCGATTTCCCTTCCGCTGAAACTGAATGAAGGGATGCTCTCCTCGTTCCCGTTGTTTCCCATACCGACACTTGTCGTCTGCACGACCAACTCAAAACCGCCGTTGTACAGGTGGGCGTTCTCCAAGGTGTCAAACGAGCTCATCGTCTCCGAAGCAAGCGTTCTGGCATGTTCGAGACTTCGATTGAGGATGGTGACCTTCACTCCATGGTTGTGAAGAGCCCACACCACAGCCCTTGCAGCACCTCCGGCTCCTACGACGAGGGCGTTCTTGATCTCCCCCTTGCCAAGCGGCTCGGAAATCGGGGCCAAAAACCCATAGTAATCAGTGTTGATCCCCTTCCACATGTTCTGTATGCGCACTACGGTATTGCAAGATCCGATTTGTTTTACCTCGCGGGTGATTCTTCCGAGGTACGGTTGTACACTGCGCTTGTGAGGGACCGTCACCGAGAAGCCGTGAATCTGAAGCATTTCAGCCAGCTTGAAGAAGGCACGCACCGAATCGACAAGGAAGGGAACATATACGGCATTGTACCGGATTGCTTCGAAACCGGGGTTGTGGATTTTCGGACTCGCCGTATGATAGACGGGGTTGCCGATGATACCGAATATATGGGTGTTCCCGTCAAGCTTGTCCGCTCGGTATAATTCGCTCATCATCTGGGCCCCGAGGTGCCCGGGAGCGGCTTGGCTGTCGGAGCAGAAGCTCAACATGGACCCGCATTTTTTATACAAGATACGGGTGCATACACCGTAATCGCCCATTCCGATGACAATCTTCTCCTTGATGTTTCCCAGTTCCTGCTCCACTCTGAACAGGGTGATGACATCCATCATGCTTGTAGGAGTAACAGCCACCTTGGGGATGTCGCCTCTCGCCGCCAGCTTGCTGATTCTTCCATAGATATCGGCGGGAACACACTCAAAATTGTGGTATGACCGAATGATTTTTATAGTGCGTTGTCTCAGGCTCTGCTCAAGGTCCACCTTCTGCTCGAACAATGGGTCCTTGAACTTCAAATCGGTTTTCTTGACATCCTCTTCAATGTCGACGTAGGCAAAGTCGCCTTTGGCCGCTTCATACAACAGTTGCAGCCGCTGTTTTTCCGCAAGCATGCACATGCCCCCGTCGCTGCTGCGCCGCAAGGTCAGAATCACCGGCAGGTCTACGGTTGAAGGAAAAGAGGATGCAATCTTCTGCTCATCCGGATGCAGATAATCGAGACGAAGCTCTGCAATGGAGATCCATTTGCGGTTGCGTTCAACTAATGCCCGGTTCTCCTCCAAGGTTGAGCCGGTAAGTGTAAGGCAAAGCACTGAAGACCTCCTGACTTGGGGTGGATTGTCACCGAATACACGCTTGTGCTAAGGTAATCATAACGTCATTCAACGGGCTTTTCAACACCCGTTTGGAGAAAGGGGAACGAGTGTGGCAACCTTGCAGGTACAACGGGTCCAATTAGCTTTTGCCGATAGGGATATCTTATCCGATATCTCCTTTACCTTGTCGGAAAAAAGCCGTAGTGCGCTTGCCGGAGGCAATGGGAGCGGCAAGTCCACCCTGCTGAAGGTGATCAGCGGCCACATGAGTGCAGATGACTTTGCATACTCGGCTACCAAGGGCATGAGAATCAGTTACCTGCCGCAGAGCGATATAGTCTTTGAGGATGGTACTGTTTACGAAGAGGTCGAGAAGGCCTATGCACGTTTTGATGAGATGCTGCTTGAGTTGCACGATCTGGAAATAAAACTCTCCAGCGCAAGCGAGGAGGATAAGACCGAATCGCATCTGCTCCGATTGCATGAGATCCAGGAGGTGTTGCTCAACGACGGGTACTACAGCCGGAAGGAGTTCATCCAGCAAGTGCTGTTCGGACTGGGATTCACAAATACCGATATGGACCGCCCGTCGAAGGAGTTCTCCGGCGGCTGGCAGATGCGCATTGCCTTGGCAAAAATTCTGGTGGAAAACCCTACGATCATGCTCTTGGACGAACCGACCAACTACCTCGACATCGAGGCTCGTTACTGGTTGAAGAACTATCTGAAAGTCTTCGAAGGCGGTGTGATGATCGTCAGCCACGACCAAGGGTTCCTCGATGAGACGGTCAACGAGGTTTACGAACTGTTCCAAGGAAAATTGCACCGCTACAGCGGCAACTACTCCCAATATGTGAAACAGAGGGAGTTGGAAATCGCCCAACTCGAGGCTGCCTACAAGCTGCAGCAGGACCAGCTGGAGAAGACCGAGCAGTTCATCGAGAAGTTCAGGTATAAGGCAACCAAGAGCAAGCAGGTGCAAAGCCGAATCAAAATGCTCGAAAAACTTGAAATCGTTGAAGTTCCGTCGCACCTGAAGCAACTTTCCTTCAGTTTCCCCCCCGCACCCCACAGCGGCAACGATGTGCTTATCATCGAGCACCTTGTCAAACGCTACCCCGCCTTGGAGATTTTTTCAGATTTCTCCCTGCTGATCAATAAAGGCGAAAGGCTAGCTGTCACCGGAAAGAACGGGGCCGGTAAATCGACGTTGCTGAGAATCCTGAGCGGACAGGATTCCGATTACGGTGGAGTCGTACGGCTGGGAAGCAATGTCAGTGTCGGATACTTCGCCCAGGATACCGAGAAAACACTCAATCCAGATAATTCGGTGCTGGAGGAGGTCTCCGGCATTGCCGCTACTGCAGATCTTCCGAAGCTGCGCAACTACCTCGGCTCATTCCTTTTCAGCGGTGATGATGTATTCAAACCGGTGTCGGTGCTCAGCGGTGGAGAGCGCAGCAGGCTCGCCCTGCTCAAGATCCTGCTGCATCCGGTGAATCTGCTCATCCTCGATGAACCGACCAACCACTTGGACATCAACGCCAAGGAGATGTTGCTCAAGGCGTTGAAACAGTATGACGGAACGATGGTTTTTGTCAGCCATGACTCCTATTTCATCGAACATATCGCCACGAAGATTCTCTATCTGACCGAAGACAATCCCCCTGAGCTGTTTGATGGGGATTATGAATATTTCATTTACAAGCTTGAGCAGAAGGAGAAGGTCGAAGATCCCAAGAAAGGCTCTACATCCGTCGCTTCACAACCTGTTGCAGCGAAAGCCGCCCTCTCCTACAAGGAAGCAAACCGTAAAAAGAACCGGCTTGGCAGCCTACGCAGACAGAGCGAGGAGTTGTTGAAGACCCATCGGCTTCTGATGGAGAAAATTCAGCATACCGAGCAGCAGATGTCACTTGTGGAAAACTACAGCGATGCCGAAAAGATAACCGCCTTGGTCCAGAAAAAGGAGCAACTGCACACGACGATGGAGCAGCAGGAAGAGGCTTGGCTCTCCTTGACGATGGAAATCGAGGAATTGGAGGACGAACTTGCCTGATTTAGCGTACATGCTTCCCCGTCTCATCCTTGCCAGCCAGTCGGTGGCACGCAGGGCTCTTCTGCAGGAGTTGGGAATTGAAGTCACCACCTGCCCCACCCACAGTGATGAGTCTTTCGAGCTCTCCCATCCTGCAGAGGTGGTGGCCATGCTTGCCAGGCGAAAACTGGAAGCGTACCGCAAGGAGCATCCGGCCTATACCCTGCCGGTGCTCTGCTGCGATACGCTCATCTTCTTCGAGGACAGGCTCATCGGCAAGAGCGAGGATCGAGCACAGGCAAAAAGCCAGCTGCTCGACTTCAGCGGAAAGGCGCAGCAGGTATACTCGGGCTGGGCGTTGTGGTATGGGAATAAGATATTCTGCGATGCTGACAAGGCCTTGGTATGGTTCAAGCAATTGGATGAGCAAGATATCGAGACGTATTTGGACACCCGAGAATGGGAAGGGGCTGCAGGTTCCTATCGCATTCAGGGTTTGGGAAAACAATTGATCGACCACATCGAAGGAGACAGGGGGACGGTCATCGGCTTGCCTGTGGAACAAATACAACGAATTCTAGGAGAAAAAGCCTGACAGTTGCAGCTACGGCTTCCATGATACTTGTCATACTTTTTAATTTCTGAAATACTTATCGATACCGATCTGCGTATGCAGAACGGAATCTCCGCCCCCAGGGGTGAGTAAGAGTAGAAGGGTGACGCACAGTCAAACCTGTCCCGTTGGGAGAGGTGTGTCGTCAGACAGGAGGATTATGTCCGTAGTTACCATGAAGAGCCTGCTTGAGTCAGGCGTGCATTTCGGCCACCAGACCAAGAGGTGGAACCCCAAGATGGCCCGTTTCATTTTCAGCCAGAGAAACGGAATTCACATTATCGATCTGCAGAAGACCTCTGCTTGCATCGTTGAAGCCTACGACGCTGTTCGTGCAGTCGTCAAGCAGGGCAAGACGGTTCTGTTCGTCGGAACCAAGAAGCAGGCCCAGCAGGCTATTGAAACAGAAGCCAAGAGATGCGGCATGCCGTACATCAACAATCGTTGGCTCGGTGGTATGTTGACCAACTTCACCACCATCAAGAAGTCCATTGCAACCCTGAAAAAGATTGAGAAGATGGAAATCGATGGAACTTTCGATTCCCTTACCAAGAAGGAAGTTTCCCTGCTTACCAAGCAGAAGATCAAGCTGGAGAAGAACCTTGGCGGCATCAAGGACATGAAGGATCTCCCCGGAGCCCTGTTCATCATCGATACCAAGAAGGAAGCCATTGCCGTTACTGAGGCAAAGCGTCTTGGTATTCCTGTCATTGCCGTCGTCGACACCAACTGCGACCCTTCCGATATCACCTACCCCATTCCGGGCAACGATGATGCAATTCGTGCCATCAGCCTCTTCGTCGAGATCATCGCCAACGCAGTGGTTGACGCTGACAATGAAGCCGGCATCCAGATCATCGAGACTCTGGGCAACGAGGATGAGAGCGAAGAAGTAGCAAAAAAGGATGAGGAAGAGGAAGCCATTGTCTTCTCCACCGACGAGAATGCAGATTTTTCCAAGTTCGAGGAGAAGGATGTAGAGAAGAAGGATGAAGAGGACGGCGAAGAAGAGGACCTTCTCGTTGATGAAGAGACACTGTACAAAGACTAAGGAGGACTAGCATGGCAATTACTGCTGATGAAGTAAAGAAGCTGCGTGAGATTACCGGCGCAGGGATGATGGATTGCAAGAAGGCATTGACCCAGGCAAACGGCGATTTCGCCGCTGCTGAAAGATTACTCAAGGAGATGGGGCTTGCTGCAATTGCAAAGCGCCAGGACCGGGCAACCGACAACGGTCGTGTATTTGTTAAAGTAGAGAAGAACAAGGCTGTAATGGCCGAGCTTTCCTGCGAGACCGACTTTGTTGCCACCAACGAACAGTTCGCCGAGCTTGGAAACAAGATTTGTGACGTCGCTCTTGCAAAGGGCTATACCGAAATAAACGATGAGTTGACCGGCATGGTCAATGACTTGATCGCCATCATCAAGGAAAACATGGGTCTCAAGAACCTGTGCGTCTTTGACCTTGGTGCGAATGAATATGCTTCCAGCTACATCCACGGCAACGGTTCCTTGGGCGTGTTGGTCATGTTCAAGGCCGACAAGGCCGAGTTGTTCGAGAACGAGCTGGTCAAGGAG
>WARP01001035.1_pt1 | contig 20313 bp, 15 predicted proteins | sample 4769151 | NCBI WGS metagenome assembly WARP01 (sample SAMN08893023, study PRJNA449175) | gut metagenome | isolation source: rumen sample fed with dry roughage | host: cow | place: India: Nagpur | collected 2016
GAATTTGTTTCATAAAGAATATTTTAAAAAGTATGTTCACCCTCTATTTAATACATATCAAATATATATATTAAATAGTTTTGCCGATTGTAAATTTTTCCACTCTTATTCATTTATGGATAAATGTTTTACGCTTTATAAACTTGATAAGTATAAGGGTGAATTAAAATTTACTCTTATTTATTATTCTCTTTTTAAAGTTGATGACTGGTTAAAGGATGAGCCAATTCAGAATTATATACTTAGAAACAAATATAATCCATACTTTGATAGAGTTCCCAAAATACAAAATGAAAATGCGCGAGTAATAGCTAAAGTCAAGTCAATTATTAAAGCAAAAAGAATATTAGATGAAACAGCAATAGGCTTTAAAAAGCCATTGTATATAAAAAATAAGAGAATATCTCCTCCTGGTCATTTAATCATTCTTTATTCTCGCTTTCCATTTATACGAGTACCAGTTTATATTGGGGAAATGAGTAAGAATCTGTATATATTTAACTTTGAGAACATGAATCTATACAAGCTATCTGATAATGGTACGCCATTAGAAACAATAAAATTAGACCCATATTTTATTGGTAATGACTTTAAGTATTTAAAGGAAGTTTTCACAAATCAAGAGAAAACACGTTGCTTTTTCAGATATGATATTTTCCAGAAAACTCAACTTAAAGAAATTGATTTGCAAACGGGTAAGTATATCAGGACAATTACTTTAGAAACCCCCTATGTTGAAAAGATAAGAATGATTAGAAACTATATTTACTATACTGCAAGAACAGAGGGTATCAATGCATTTGAAAGAGGTTTGTTTAAACAAAAGATAGATTTAGAGTGAAAAAATCAGTTATACTTTATAAGTAATATGATGTAATGGATTATTTAGAGTCTTGTTGGGGAAATAAAAAAATACATTATTTATTTGTATAACGAAATAAAATGTTGTATATTTGCAGAGAAATAATACCAGCCACGCTTCCCACATGAATAGCGCACCCGGGCTGGTTTTCGATTTTAATAAGTATGAAGAAATATAGTAAGCCTGCAATTTCTATTAAAAATCAGATTGATAAATTAGAAAAACGAGGACTAAAGTTCAATGACAAGATTGAAGCTGAAAAAACTTTGTCTAATATAAGTTATTATAGATTGAGGGCTTATACTTATCCATTTCAAGACAATACTAATCCAAACCATCCTTTCACTCAAGAAATAACATTTGAAGAGATTATTAAATTATATGAGTTTGATTCAAAATTACGACTAATTATTTTTGAAGCAACTGAATATATTGAGGTAGCATTAAGAACACAGATAGTTTATCAAATGTCAATTAAAAATGGAAGTCATTGGTATTGTGAACCTCAATTTTACAGAGATTCATTGAGATTTGCAAATCATTTGACTACATTACAAGATGAAATAAGTAGAAGTAAAGAAGACTTTATTGGTCATTATAACAATAATTATTATGATCCCATTTTCCCACCAGCTTGGATGAGCCTAGAAGTAGTTAGCATGGGGTTGCTCTCTAAAATATTTGAAAATTTAAAATTAGGAGAAGAGAAAAAAGCTATTCTTAGGCATTTTGGGCTTAAGAAAATGGATATATTAGAAAATTGGATGCTTTGTTTCACGGCATTGCGTAATATCTGTGCACATCATAGTAGAGTTTGGAATAGAAGATTGACTAAAATAAATATACCCAAAGATACTATAGATGATTTTTTACAAAATTCAAATTATCAGCCGAATAAACTATACATGACTTTATCTTGTATGGTATATATGCTTAAACGAATAAATCCAAAATGTAAATTTGTTCAAAATATCAAAGAGTTAGTAACATCTTTTAATGGTTCTTCTCGAATTTTAAAAGATATGGGATTTCCCGATGGATGGGAAAAAGAAAAGCTTTGGAATGAGGTATAGAAAAATATATATTATTATTATATTGATATCTCTTTCTGCAAATATATTTTCTCAGGAGAATTATATTGAATATCAAAGAGGGATAACAAAGGCGGAAAATTTGCTTTTGGATTCTATGTATAAAGAGACTCTTGAACAGTATCGTTTGGTTTTAGATTCCTATTCTTTCAACTTCCCACGAGATTGTATTTTGGCATCTCAAGTATCTGCTTATATTGGAGATGATACAAGCTTACATTATTTTCTTAAAAAAGCTGTCCGATTTGGGGCTCATATAGATTACATAAACTCTCTAAGGTTTTATTCTAAGTATTCTTTATATCCATGGTGGGGAGATTTTTCTAAAAGAGAGTATGATTCTTTGAGAAATGAGTATATCAAAGGGATTAATTGGGAATACAAGGCTGTATGTGATAAGTATAGAATAGTTGATAGCAAGCTGAGGGATAAAGATCAAAAATGGTATAGAAACGAATATATTGTTTTGAGGTGGGATATAAGAAATGAATGGATTAAGGCAAATGAAAAATACATTAGTGAGGTTGATTCTTTAATTGATTTATATGGATTTCCTTCATATAGGATTATTGGAGTTGAAGATTCAACTACCCTTCCAATTAGCAAATATAAATATTTAGGATGTTCACAGTTTAATATAATCTACAATCATTATTGTTCAAGAAAGAAATGTAGGGAGGATAAATTCCAAAAACACCTTAGTAAATTATTAGAGGAAGTAAAGAAAGGTAATTTATCAGCAAGAGATTATGCAAGGATAATGGAGATTAACTATCGTTATAGTAAAAAATATAAAAACAAAACAAGTCTTTACTATGTATGGTATGAGCCAACATTAGAACCTAATGATATTTTTCCGAATGAAGAAGAAATAAATAAAAGACGAGAGGAAATAGGATTAAGTAATTGTTATTATGAAAGAAAGCGAAAAAGAGCTGCATTAATGCAAGGTTTTTTCTCGTTTTGGTATTTTGATTTTTAGATATTTGGAATCAGACTGGAACAAATCTATATTAGATATAATTTTCATAAGTTGGCAAGTTGTGAAAACTGAATCAAGTTTTGTTTTATTCTTCTTAGGTGTCAAAAAAGGCTGCCAAAATTAATTGACAGCCTTTTAGTTTTATTTGGAATTTGTTTCTTATTTCCAGTCTTGTCCTGACATTCTTAGGTAAGAATTATAACGCCATTTTGCATTTTCTTCTGCACTTGCAAACAATTCGTCTGCTTCTGCTGGGAATGCTTTCTTTAATGAGTTATAACGTACTTCTCCTAAGATGAAATCTTGGAATTTATCCCATTGTGGTTCTTTTGAATCTATTACAAATGGGTTTTGTCCTTGCTCTGCAAGAGCTGGATTATATCTCCATAGATGCCAGTAACCGCATTCAACTGCACGTTTTCCTTCTTCCTGAGTTTTACCCATTCCAGATTTTAATCCGTGGTTGATACAAGGAGAGTAAGCAATGATTAGAGATGGTCCATCATAAGCCTCTGCTTCTTTGATTGCTTTAAGGTATTGAGCCTGATTAGCACCCATTGAAACTTGAGCTACATAAACATAACCATAGGTTGTTGCAATCATTCCAAGGTCTTTCTTTCTAATACGTTTTCCAGCAGCAGCAAATTTAGCAATTGCTCCAACAGGAGTTGCTTTAGATGCTTGTCCTCCTGTATTAGAATAAACCTCAGTATCCATTACAAGGATATTTACATTTTCACCAGAAGCTAATACGTGGTCTAATCCACCGTAACCGATATCATAAGCCCAACCGTCTCCACCAAATATCCATTGTGATTTCTTAACGATATAATGTTTTAAATCGTAGATTTCTTTGCAGATATCACAACCACATTTTTCTAATAATGGGAGTAGAGAGTCATAAACTTCTTTAGTAATCTTTGAGTTTTCTCTATTATCAATCCATTTTTGGAATAATTCTTTTTCTTTATCAGAGCATGTTGAGCAGCTAAGACCCTCTCTCATCAATTTCTCAATTCTATCTCTTAGTTTTGTAACTCCAATATGCATACCAAGACCAAACTCAGCATTATCTTCAAATAAAGAGTTAGCCCAAGCAGGGCCATGTCCGTCTTCGTTAACTGTATATGGCATAGAAGGGCAAGAACCACCATAGATTGAAGAACATCCTGTAGCATTAGCTACCATCATTCTTTCTCCAAACAATTGAGTGATTAATTTGATATATGGAGTTTCTCCACAACCAGCACAAGCTCCTGAGAACTCAAATAATGGTTTAGCAAATTGAGAGCTCTTAATGTTTTTGTCTCTATCAACTAAATGTGATTTATAAGTAACATTCTCAGAGATATGATTCCAACGTGCAATTTCTTCATCTTGTTCGATAAGTGGCTTAAGTTCTAAAGCCTTAGTCTTAGCAGGACAAACATCAACACAGTTACCGCAACCAGTACAATCTAAAGGAGAAACTTGGATACGGAATTGAAGTCCTTCGTATTCCTTACCAATAGCCTTTAGAGTAGAAGTAGAATTTGGAAGGTTTGCCATTTCTTTTTCGTCAATTAAGAAAGGACGAATTGCAGCATGAGGACAAACATAAGAACATTGGTTACATTGGATACAGTTTTCAGAAATCCATGTTGGAACAGCTGTTGCAATACCTCTCTTTTCGTATTGAGAAGTTCCTGCAGGGAAGGTTCCATCTTCTCTTCCAGTAAATGCAGATACAGGTAAATCATCACCATCTTGAGCGTTGATTACATCTACTACATTCTTAATAAAATCAGGACGATTATTAATGCTATCATGTTTTTCATCCACTAAGCTTTTCCAAGAAGAATCAACCTCAACCTTAGTAATATCACCACCACGATCAACAGCAGCATAATTCATCTTAACTATGTCTTCACCCTTATTTCCATAAGATTTATCAATAGCTTTCTTCATTTGAGTAACTGCCAACTCGTAAGGAATTACATTAGCAATCTTAAAGAATGCAGATTGAAGAATAGTATTGGTTCTGTTTCCAAGACCAATCTCTTCAGCTATCTCAGTAGCATTGATTATATAGAAATTGATTTTCTTTTCAGCAAGGATTCTCTTAATCTTATTTGGAAGATGTTTTACAGTATCTTCTGCATTATACATTGAGTTCAATAGGAATGTTCCGTTTTCCTTAATACCTTTTAGTACATCGTACATAGTTAGGTAAGGGAATACGTGGCATGCTACGAAATCAGGAGTAGTTACCAAATAAGGAGAACGAATAGGAGTGTCGCCAAAACGAAGGTGAGAACAAGTGAAACCACCTGATTTCTTACTATCGTAAGCGAAATAAGCTTGGCAATACTTGTCTGTATTTTCACCAATAATCTTGATAGAGTTCTTGTTTGCTCCTACAGTACCATCAGCACCTAAACCATAGAACTTAGCCTCGAATGTTCCTTGTTGAGCCATTGAGATTTCTGGTAAAAGCTCTAATGAATGGAAGGTAACATCATCAACTATACCAATAGTAAATTGGTTCTTAGGTTGGTTTGATTTTAAGTTATTATAAACAGAAATGATTTGAGAAGGAGTAGTGTCTTTAGAAGAAAGACCATATCTACCACCAATAATCATTGGTCTGTTTTCTTTATTATTGAATAGTTCAACAACATCTAAGTAAAGAGGGTCTCCATTAGCACCTGGTTCTTTTGTTCTGTCTAATACACAGATTTTCTTTACAGATTCTGGTAATACATCGAAGAAGTACTTTGAAGAGAAAGGACGATATAGGTGGCAAATAATTAGACCAACTTTTTCTCCCTTAGAGTTTAAATAGTCAATAGTTTCTTTTATTGTATCAGTAACAGAGCCCATTGCAACTAATATATTTTCTGCATCTTTTGCTCCGTAATATTCAAAAGGTTTGTAAGTACGACCAGTGATAGCAGAAACCTTATCCATATAATCAGCAACTATATCAGCTACTGCATCATAATAAGGGTTAGATGCTTCTCTTGCTTGGAAGAATACATCAGGGTTTTGAGCAGTTCCTCTTGTTACAGGGTTTTCAGGATTTAATGCTCTTTGGCGGAAAGCTCTAAGAGCGTCCTTATCCAATAATGAAAGCATATCATCATTAGAAAGAGCTTCAATTTTTTGTATCTCGTGTGAGGTACGGAAACCATCAAAGAAATGCAAGAAAGGAACTCTTGACTTAATTGCTGAAAGGTGTGCAATACCTGCAAGGTCCATTACCTCTTGAACAGAACCTGAGGCCAACATAGCGAAACCAGTTTGACGACAAGCATAAACGTCAGAATGGTCTCCAAATATAGATAGGGCTTGAGAAGCAACAGTACGAGCTGTTACGTGAAGCACCCCAGGAAGCAATTCTCCTGCTATCTTATACATGTTAGGAATCATTAATAATAAACCTTGAGATGCAGTAAATGTAGTAGATAATGCACCTGCTTGTAATGAGCCATGTAGAGCTCCAGCAGCACCTGCTTCTGATTGCATTTCAACTAATTTCACATCTTCTCCAAAAATGTTTTGACGACCATTTGCAGCCCACTCATCAACATTCTCAGCCATTGGAGATGAAGGAGTGATAGGATAGATAGCCGCACATTCGCTGAACATATAAGCTATATGAGCTGCAGCTTGGTTACCATCGCATGTCAAAAATTTCTTTTCTTTTGCCATTGCTTTAATTTTTTTATTAAGTTATTGATAATAATTGTCTTTTAAAATGATTAAAATCACAATACAAGACTGCAAAATTACAAATTAATTTTGGATTAACCCAGAGACTTAACTCAAAATAAGAAATTAGCCTATCTTATTTTGGTTTTAGAGCTTTGAAAGGAATTTTGTGATTGAGGAAATAAACATTGTTGGTTGGTCGGCGTGTACCCAGTGGTTGGCGTTTAGTATTGTGTCTTCCTTTAGGTTGGGTAGCTTTTCTTTTAGGCTTAATACGTCTTCATTGCTTACGTAATTGGATTTTTCTCCACGGATTAATAGTGAGGGGATATTATTTGTATCCAATTCAATTTTGGCTTTGATATTATTATATTGGGAAACAAGCATTGGGATATTTGATTTCCATTTTAGTTTTCTTTCTTTTACTTCCATATTCTTTAGAATTAATGCAATTATTGAATTGTCTAATTGCTTTGATTCTAAAAACTCCATTGCCTGAGCCAAGGTTGAGAAATCTTCTGGATTTATCTGAGATAATAATCTTGTAACCTCGTTGTTTGGGTAGTTTATTGCGTTATTATAATCCTTGAAATGAATATCTACAATAATAATAGCTTTATAGAAATCCTTTTTCTGGTTTATCATCTCCATAGCAATCTTGCCTCCCATTGAATGACCAATAATTATTGCATTCTCTGCACTCTTAGCCTCTGCAAATACGTTTAGGATTTCTCCCATTTCTTTGTATGAAAAGCTATCGGTATGAAAGCTCTTCCCATGGTTGGGCATATCTGGTATATATACCTTATAGCCAATAGTAGATAAAAACTTCCCTATGCTAATCCAATGATCGCTCATTCCTAAATAGCCATGAAGAATAATAATTGGCTCGCCCTCCCCGTATTCTCTAAAGAAAAAGTCCATAATAATATGATTTTATATAGTTGAAACGTCTTATTAATTGGTATAGATTTGCAAAGATAATGAAAAACAAGTAGATTTTTTTTGATGTAAGCTAAAAAATTCTTAGTTTTGCACTTTAATCGACAAATCATTTCAATTATGGAATACATAGGAATTATTATTTTTGCGGTTTTTGTAAATAATGTTGTTCTTGCCCAATTTCTTGGGATATGTCCTTTCTTAGGAGTTTCAAACAAGGTTAGCACTGCAACAGGAATGGGTGCTGCAGTAGTATTTGTAATGACTCTTGCTACACTTGTAACCTATATTTTACAAACCTATGTACTTACTCCTTTTAATATCGATTTCCTTCAAACCATTGTGTTTATCTTAGTTATTGCATCTCTTGTGCAAATGGTAGAAATCATATTGAAAAAGGTAAGTCCAGCACTTTATCAAGCTCTTGGAGTTTTCCTCCCTTTGATTACTACCAACTGTGCTGTACTTGGAGTTGCTATCTTGGTTATTCAAAAAGAATTTAACTTGCTTCAGGGTCTTACCTATACAATAGGGATGTCTATTGGTTTTACTGTTGCAATGGTACTCTTTGCTGGACTAAGAGAACAGATAGAATTGGTTGGAGCTCCTAAGGGAGTAAAGGGAATGCCTATAGCTTTAATTACTGCAGGTATACTTGCAATGGCTTTTATGGGCTTTGCAGGGCTTGTAAGAATCTAATCACAACATTATATGAGCCAAGAAAGATTTATATCCGACGAAAGGTTGCCTCAGGAAAAGGAAATAACCAAAGAGGATATTAAACCAATCAAATCCTTAGTAAAAGACAAGACAAGTAAGAAACTTTCAAAAGGCTTAAAGCCAAAAGAAGTAAAGCCTTCTTGGTGGATACGCTCCAGAAGAAAGGCTTTGATTTTAGATTTAGTCTCTTGCATAAAGAAATACGAGGTAAAAAGGGCTTGGGCTCATAATCACTTTGTAAATGCTCAAGAAAAAAAAGCAAAGAATATTACTATATATATAGAGAAGAAGAATAAAAACTTGGATGTTCACAGAATGGATGCGGAGATAGATAAGGCATTTAAGAGAAGAAAGATTAGCGTTATAGATATAGACTCACTGCAACCCTCGATTAGAGAATTCGTCTCAAAGGATATTAGTCCAATACTTTAGTTATACTATTTATTATGAAGATATCTGCAGTTATAATTACTTTCAACGAAGAAAGGAATATTTCTCGTTGTTTAGATTCATTGAAAGGAGTCGCTGATGAGGTAATTATTGTAGATAGCTTTTCCAAAGACGCTACCAAGGAAATATGTCTTTCTTATGGAGCAACCTTTATTGAAAATCTTTTCCATGGTCATATAGAGCAAAAGAATTTTGCAATGCAAAAAGCAAATTATCCCTATGTTCTCTCCTTGGATGCTGACGAAGCCTTATCAGAAGAGTTAAAGAAATCGATTTTAGAGATAAAGGATAATCCGAAGTTCGATGCTTATAAGTTTAATCGCCTAACCAATTACTGCAATATGAGCTGGATAAGACATAGTGGTTGGTATCCAGATACCAAAATAAGACTTTGGAATAAGGAAAAGGGATTATGGGGTGGAATTAACCCTCACGATACAGTTCTTATGCAAGAAAGTTCGAACATTCAACATCTTAGAGGAGATTTACTTCACTATTCTTTCTATTCAATCTCTGATCATATTGCCCAAGTAAATAAATTCTCCGATATAGCTTCAAAGCAATACCATAATATGGGTAAGAAAACAAGTGTATTTGGAATCCTATACCGTAGTTCTTGGAAATTCCTTAGAGATTTTGTGTTTAAATTAGGATTTTTAGATGGTTACCCAGGCTATTTAGTATGTAAAATATCCTCTTTTGCAACCTTTTTGAAATATTCCAAGCTTAGAGAATTGAATCGTGAAAAGAAATCTTAATATATTGGAGGTTTTCTCTTCTGCCTCTTGGGGAGGAGGGGAGTTATATGTATTTGAGCTTAGCAAAAGGTTGATTAAGGATGTGGATAAGCTAATCTGCATTGCTAAGAATACAGAAATAATTAATTCAAGACTGAGAAAAGAGAATATTCCCTTTATAAATCTGCCTGTTTCTGGAGTTTTTGATTTCTTCTCTGCATTTAAGATTAGAAGATTAATTAAAAAAGAGAATATTAGCCTAATCCATGTACATAATTTCAAAACCTTATTCCCTATAATATATTCTACCTTGTTTTTAAGAGAAAAGCCACGAATTGTGGTTACAAGACATCTTGTTGGTAAGGCAAAAACATCTCTTTTGTATAAATGGGCTTACTCCAAAATCGACACCCTAATCTTTGTATCTCAGCTTGCCAAGAATGAATTCTTTATTACAAAGCCTAATCTCAATACTGATAAGGTCTTTGTTGTGCATAATAGCGTTGAAGAGGCAAAAGAGATTTCTATAACAGAGAATTATAGAGAGAAATACTTGCTTTCTCCGGATGAATTAGTAATTAGCTTTACAGGACGTTTGGTTTATGAAAAGGGAATTGAGCATTTAATTTTGGCTTTTGATAATCTAAGACATTTAAAACTTAGATTATTTATTGCAGGCGTTGGAGAGGAAGCCTATATGCAAAGACTTAAACGATTGGTTAGGGATAATAATTTAGAGGAAAGGGTAGTTTTTCTTGGCTTTATAAAAGATGTTCATAGCCTTATTGCTCAAACCGATATAGGAGTTTGTCCTTCTGTTTGGAGAGAACCATTCGGACTATCGATAATTGAGTTTATGCAAAGGGGTATTCCAGTAATTACCACCAATAACGGAGCCCAAAAAGAGTATATTCAAAACAACGAAACAGGTATTCTAATAAATCCAGATAATGTAAAAGCCATTTCATCGGCTATTGAAAACCTTGCCACAAATCCAGAACTTAGAGCAAAGCTATCACAAAATTCTCTAACCTATTTTAAAGAAAAACTTTCCTATAATGAGTTTTACAGGAAAGTTTTAGATATTCTTTCTTTATAGTTTTATATTTAATGAAAGGGAGAAGTCATAGCTGTTAATACTTTTTAGATTATTATTTCTATATCCTTCCAAATCATTAGGTAATTCAGACTTTTCCAAATTTCCTGTAAGAGTTTCTATTGTAGCAGAAATATAGAATTTACTCGATAACTCATAATTAAAAGATATTCCATAGTTAGCAGCCATGCCATAGCGAATAGGTATTGTCTGAGCAATGTTTGCATTAGTATTGCTTCCTTGGAATAAAGCCCCTATCCCTATAAATGGAACAATATCTAATTTCTCTGTTATAGGGAATATAATTTTTGGACTAATCCCAATATAAGCCAATGTGCTTTCCTCTTCCAATTTGCTCCATAAACCATCGGTTTGAATAAAATTAGAGTTATTAAGCCTTAGCTTTAAATCAATTCCTGCCTTTTGATTGAAATTCAAACCAAAGTTCACATAAAAAAGATATGAATTTGTTGCCTCATTTACATTACCAAAAGCAGAAATTGGAGAATAGTTGATAAATTGAGAATTACCAAAACCTATCCCTCCCGTAAATTCAATCTTTTTCTCTTGTGCAAAGATTTGGGATGAAAAGACAATGCTTAAAGCAAATAAGCTAACGATTAGTGTTCTAAATCTTTTTGAATCCATAATTTTATTATTTTATGATTAGACGTTTCCTTTAGAATAGATTTATAAATCAAATATAAAATATAACATTAAATCAATTGGAAATATTGTATTTAACACGTAAAATATTCAAATTTGTATTCACTTGATTCCCTCAAAATCTCACTCAAAAATTCACGTGATTCTCACTGATAAAATCAAGTTGTAAACTGCTGTAATCCAATTACAAACTAATGCAATCAAATTACAAGCTGATATAATGCCATTATACTTGCAATATAATGCCATTATATCGAGCAAATAATGGCATTAAATGGACGATATAATGGCATTATTTCAGATTAGAATCAAATAAGAGTAGATTAGAATCAAATTACATTTATTTGGAATAAGGTTTTATTGGTCTATTCTTTGGTCTAATCCTTCAAAACTTTGTATCTTTGAATCTCTAATAAAAGACAAATAATTTATAAGACCTTAATGTTTAGATTGATTCGATTTTCTTTATTCCTGCTTTTAGTATTTATTATATTTTCTTCCTGCAATAAGTCTTCAAATAAGGAAAATCTTAAAGAGAATCTGCCAGATATTATGGAGTATTACCCAGATGGGACAATAAGCAAAGAAAGGCTTAAGGTTTATAATGATTTGTTTTCTCCAATACTTAAGAAAACAAATTTCAACGGATCAGTCCTTGTTGCACTTAACGGTTATATTATCTATCAATACAATAATGGCTTTGCAAATTACGAAACCTCAACCCCGATAACGGATTCTACTCTATTCCAAATAGCTTCCTTAACTAAGATATTCACTTCTGCCGCAATTATGCTTTTGGTTGAAGAAAATAAAATCTCACTTGATGATAAGGTAAGTAAGTATATAGATAATTTGATTTATAAAGATATTACTATAAGGCAATTGCTACAACACCGCTCAGGACTTCCTCGCTATGAATTTTTTGAACCAGAGTTTTGGGAGAAAGTAGATAAAAACTATAACCAAAGCGTAGTTGATAAACTCAATTCCGACTCCACTGCCCTTTACTTTAAACCTGATTCCCGTTTTATTTATTCCAATACTGGCTATGTTCTATTAGCTCTAATTATTGAAAAGGTAAGTAAGATGAGTTATGAGGATTTCCTAACCCAGAGGATTTTTATTCCAAGCAATATGAATAGCACGAGCTTTTCAACACGAATATCTAAGATTGATAATAATAGGTTAGCTATTGGTTATTATAGCAATAGAAGAAGTTCGGGGCGATGGGAAATAAACGCTATGGATAGTGTTTTGGGAGATAAGGGTATATATTCCACAAGTTTGGATTTGCTTAATTGGTATCGCTCGGTATATCTTAAAAGAGTATTGACTTATGAGAGTATTGAACAAACGCAGGATATTATCCCAAATAATAGAAATAAGGATAGGGGATATGGCTTGGGAATTAGGTGGAAGAGGGTTGATGATAGAGAGTTTTATTATCATAATGGGAGGTGGAATGGTTTTCGTTCGTCCTATGTTTTCCGCCCTGATACAAAATTATTAGTTATAGTGCTTAGCAATACCTCACATTCAGCCTCAAGAATTTCCAATTCAATTATAGATGTATATGATACCAAAATCAAAAAGCTAAGAATTAGGGATAATAATCAAGAAGAGGACGAATAAAACCATTAAATACTAATACTAAATAGTAAATTGCCAAAGAAATACTTGCCTTCAATGGCGTAACCCAACCTATAACCAATATTCAATGGCTGTTCTATCCTTAGGAAATTTAGTCTAAAGTTTATATCTCCTCCAAAAGAGCTAAGATAAGTTGAATTATATTTTCCAATATCATAGAATGCAGTTAGCATTAACCTTTGTATATAAAAAACTCTTCCAATTGCTAAATCAGGATAAAGAATAGGGAGGTGGTAATTTGTTCTTAATCCAGTGAACCTTTCAATAGAATACCAATCATAGCCCCTTGTAAGAGGGATAGTATTAGAGAAATTATAAATATCAATACTGTTTCTCTGGTTTGAAAGACTTATCTCTATGCTATTATTCTTTAGAAATCCAGGAATAAAAGCTGTAAGAGAGTAAGAGGATAATAATAATTCTCTTTTCTCAAAGCTTGTGCTTAGTGTCAGACTATATAATATTCCAAACCTTGGTCTTATATCGTTCTTAGCCATTGGTCTAAGAATTTGCCCTTTTGATTCAAAGCCAATAGTATTTAAAGAGAGTATATTATTGGGATATGCCCCTATTGGGTTAATATCAATTAGATTATGCTCTATTGAATTTGCAAAATACCTATTCCATCTATTATTTCTGCTTGAATAAGGAAGTGTAATCTTAGTTTTAAGATTCATTTCCCTCCAATGCGAATTTACTATCTTACCTAAAGGGGCGAAAAAATAATTATACCTGTCTCCATAATCCATATTAATATTTATTATTGGATATAGTCCGCTATAATTATAGTTAAGGAAGAATGAGGTTTTATTATTAGAATTATTATACTTTAATCCAGTTTCGAGAATTGAACTTGAGAGAAGGTTTTGTGAGAAAACAGAAAGCCCATAACCAAAGTCCTGACTATAAGAATTGATATAAAGTGGAGCCCAGCTATGAAAAAGGAATAGATTCTTTAGTTTAGAATAAGGTTTGCTTACCCAAGCGATATCTTTAATGCTATCCTTATCCAAAACAAAGCCTTCCTGATTGGTAATCACCTTTGCAAGAAACATAGTTTCGCTAATATTCCTTAGAGTATCTATAACAAGATTAGGAATCATAAATAATTCAGAGCCTTTTGAGGAATAATCGCTAATAAGTATAGAATCTCCAATATAATTATGGTCTAAAACAGATAGCCTGCTATGAGTATGTCTTAGAATATTAGAATTACTATCTACAGAATAGATTTGATAAGTATTATCGTAAGAGCCCAAGAAATAAAGCCTATCATTATGAAAACGAAGATTGATTATATTCTTATAGCTCTTAGGTATTATCTCCCTAAAGCTTTTATCCTCTAAATTATATTCCTCAATGCTTTTCCCCTTAAACCCATTCTTAATATAGTATATTCTATCCCCTTTTGTATTCCAAATAGGGCTTGACAAGGAAGAGTATTCTCCAAAGATATTAATTCGCTCTATTTTATTTTCTCTCTTATCTATTATAATAATCGATTGATTATTTATGCTGTCTTCTTCAATAGCCAGAATAAAACCATTATCCTTAGGTTTGTAAATTGGGGAGTATATTCTCTTTTTCTTAGTGATTCTATTGTACTTTTTATTATTCAAATTATATTCAAAAACATCGCTATAGCTTTCGTTTTCCCAACGATGATTATCTCTATACTCGCTCCAGACTATCATAGAATCTTGAGTAAAGAAATAATTATCCATAAAATTATTAGCCTCTATTATCTTCTCTTCTTTCTTGTCGCTTATGCTTATTAGCTTATTTCTTGAGAAATTATCAGTCTTAATTGTAAAAACCTTATTTCCCTTTTTTGTTTGAGGATAATAATAATTGGTATATCTTTTATTCTCTTTTGAATTCTTATTTGGAGTATATGTTTTTTGAATAGAATTATACAAAGAATCTTCCCTTGCCCATTCTTTATGAAGATAATCATACATATCATTGTATAATTTCTCCTGATTTACTTTTATTGAATCTCCCTTACTAAGATTCCTTAGCCTCCAAAGGTCTTTTCCAAGCGTATTTAGCATTTCTCCCCATATATCCTTACCATAGCGATATCTTCCATAGCTTACCATATGGTAACCAAAAATATATCTATCCGCAACAAAGTCCTTCATCGAGCCTTGTTTAGCCTTGTCGAATGAGTATTTCTTATTGTCGAGGATTTGGGCTTTTAAATACATTTTAAATTCCGCAGAATGCCCCCTTGCCGAAGGGCTCATACTTGTTTCTGCCACAACTGCATCCCCTTCCAAAAACCAATAAGGTAGATATAATCCAGTAACCCCTCCAAGTATATGTTCCCCAAACAAAGTAGTAAAAAACTTGATGAAACCTTTGTTTAAAGCATAAATTTGTGAAGTATGTCGCCACTCATGAATAGCTAAATGCCCCATCCAATCAAAGGCATATTCCGAGTTTACAGGGTTGGAAGTCCAAAGTTCAATTCTCTTTGGTGCCCAAATAGACATACCATTGGAATATGCAGTATTGGTGTGGAGAATAAAAGGAGTATAGGGAGGATTAGTTTTTAGGGATTTGCTAACTTGGGGTTGGATATAATTTAATATGGAAGCAAATTCATGTGCTTTAGTTTCGTAAAAATCGGGATAGATTATCTTAAATTCTTTCGTTTTAATCTGTCTCCATTTAATATTACTATTATCTACCCCATTAGTATAGTATTGAGCAAAAGATATATGAAAAAAGAATATGAATAGTATAAATAGAAAAATAGGGCGAAGATTTTTCGCCCTATTTGATATAGTATTATATATAGAAATTATAAATTTCTTATACATCTAATTGTTTAATTACTTAATAGGTGCATTCTTTAGAGTTTCTACTAAATAATCCCAGAAAAGTTTCACAGAAGGAGCATTTACTCTTTCATCTGGAGAGTGTGGGTTCATAATTGTAGGTCCAAAAGATATCATATCCCAGTTAGGATAAACTCCTCCAAGCAATCCACATTCCAAACCAGCATGTATTGCCATAATCTTTGGAACTCTTCCAAACATATTATTATATGTTTCTTGCATAGTCTTTAAAATAGGAGACTCCATATTAGGTTTCCATCCTGGATATCCTCCTGAGAACTTGCAGTCAGCTCCAGCTAATTCAAATACAGAAGCCATCATTTCTGCTAAATCCATTTTTGCACTATCCACAGAGCTTCTTAATAAGCAGCTAATTCTTACCTTAGAATCATCTGTTTTAACTATTGCCATATTGGTAGAAGTTTCTGTAAGTCCCTCCATACTATCGCTCATTCTCATAACTCCATTAGGGCAAGCATACACACTGCGAATTAATCTTCCTTGAGTATCTTTGTCCATTACTTCGCTTGGAAGTGCAGTAGGATTCATTTCAATTACTAAACTTGGTTCAACCAAACTTAATTCGTTCTTTACTTCTTTAGTTATATTTTCAAGGATTTCTTTTGCCTTAGCAACCTCAGAAGTAGGGATTGTAATTGTTGAGAATGCTTCTCTTGGAATAGCATTTCTTAAGCTTCCTCCATTGATTGAGGATATTCTCATGCCTAATTTCTCAAGAGCTTTGAATATTCTGAATAATATCTTATTTGCATTTCCTCTTCCTAAGATAATATCCATTCCACTATGACCGCCCTTTAATCCAGTAATATTTAAAGCAAAACCAGACATTTCAACAGGAACACTTTCTTTCTTGAAATCGAAATTAATTGTTGCATCAATACCTCCAGCGCATCCTACATATAATTCTCCTTCGGTTTCAGAGTCAAGGTTCATTAGGATATCACCTTTTAAATAACCTGGTTTTAAACCAAAAGCTCCAGTCATGCCTGTTTCTTCATCAATAGTTAAAAGAGCTTCAACTGGTCCGTGAACCATATCCTTATCAGCCAATACTGCCAAAGCAGCTGCAACTCCAATACCATTATCAGCACCAAGAGTTGTCCCCTTTGCTCTTACCCATTCTCCATCTATATATGGAAGGATTGGGTCTTTTTCAAAGTCATGAATAGTATCAGCATTCTTCTGAGGAACCATATCCAAGTGAGCTTGAAGAATAATTCCTTTACGGTTTTCATAGCCTTTGGTAGCTGGTTTGCGAATAATTATATTTCCAACCTCGTCTTTTACGTATTCTAAATTATTTGTCTTTGCAAATTCAATAACAGCCTCAACGATTTTCTCTTCTTTCTTAGAAGGGTGAGGAATGGAACAAATCATATCGAAGTAATTCCACAAAGCCTTAGGCTCTAAATTCTTAATTTCACTCATGTTTTTATTTGTATTTATAATGAATAGTCTTATTTATAATTTTATTTGCCTAACAAACGGATAATTGATTGAGTTTATTATCTTTTGGCTGATTTCTTTTTCAAAAATACCATACATTGTTGCCCCACTTCCACTAAGACTTGCATAGTCAGCTCCCAAATCATAGAGGGCTTGTTTTATCTCTGGAAATTCTTTGTACTTTTGGGAAAGACTTAATTCAAAATCGTTCTTTAAGTAATTCTTCCACTCCTTGATTGGATATGTCTTAATAATTTCTCGAATATCTAAATTAGTCTTTTGAGGTGTAATATTAGAATAAGCTTCTTGGGTAGAGATAAATAAATCCGGCTTAATCAATAATAAGTATTTGCCTTTTAGATTTAAATCCACATTCTCAAATTCATCACCCTTATGATATGCAAAAACAGGCTTATTCTCAATAAAAAAAGCACAATCAGCTCCAAGCTGTTTAGATAATTCAATTAATTGATTATTTGTAAGGTTTAGAGAGAAAATATAATTCAAAAGCTTAAGAGTAAAGCTGGCATCAGAGCTCCCTCCTCCAAGTCCTGCTCCAAGAGGAATATTCTTATATAAACAAATATCTACTTCTTTAATCTGAGGGTACAAGCCATTAAGCAAATTATATGCCTTAATACATAAATTATTGCTAATCGACTCATCTATATTTATACCAAAGATAGATAAATCAGTCTTAGATTTCTCGTTTTTTCTAATCTCTAAGATGTCGCATAAATCAATAGGATAAAAAATAGTTTCGATATTATGATACCCATCAACTCTTTTCTCCACAACATTAAGTCCAATATTTATTTTAGCATTAGGAAAGTAAATCATAGTGGCAAAGATAAGAATTATTTGAATAAAAATAATTACTTCCTAATCTCCTTTTCAATTTTCTTTTCTTTAGTTGCAGTTCTAAGTATTACTAACCCGGAAATTGCTGCTAATAATGATGCTATTAATATGGCTATTTTTGCATCGTTTTGAACCTCTGGATTGGAAAAGGCTAATAGAGTTATAAAGATTGACATTGTAAAACCTATTCCAGCAAGGGTTCCTGCTCCCAATATCTGTTTGTAATTCATATCGCTTGGAAGAGAATAAAGTTTTAATACCTGCCCTAATTTGCTAAATGCTATTATTCCTAATGGTTTTCCAATAAATAATCCAGCAATTATCCCTATTGTATATGGTTGAGATATTAATTCAACATAATCAATATCAACTTTTATTGCTGTATTGACTATAGCAAATACTGGAAGAATAAAAAATGCTACAGGCTTATGAAGGAAGGATTCAAAACGATGTGAGCAAGATAGCTTTCTTTTCTTATCAAATGGTATTGCAAAGGCAAGTAATACTCCAGTTATTGTTGGATGAATCCCTGATTGGTAGATAAAATACCACATTATTATACCTCCGATTACATAAGGTAGGAAGTGATGAACTTTTAGACGATTTAAACCAATTAGAACTCCATATACTAATAATGCCCAAAGTATATTTGTAATAACTAAATCATTTGAGTACACTATAGCAATAAGAAGTATAGCTCCTAAATCGTCGAATATTGCAAGAGCTATTAAAAATACTTTCAATGAATTAGGGGCTTTATTGCATAATGATAATATACCAATTGCAAAGGCAATATCAGTAGCCATTGGTATTCCAAATCCAGAGGAATATTCTCCTATTGGGTTAAAACTAAAATAGATTAATGCTGGGACTAACATACCTCCAACAGCTGCGAAAAGAGGAAGAATTGTATCTTTAATATTTGATAACTCTCCTTGGTATATTTCTCTCTCTAATTCAAGCCCAATCAAAAGAAAGAAAATGCTCATAAGTACATCATTTACCCAAAATTCAATACTTTTGCCTCCAAGTGTGGTGTGCATCAAATCGATATAATCACCTCCGATTGCAGAATTTGCAATAATCAGAGAGAATATGGTTGCAAATATTAGTATAAAACCAGATATCTTTTCGCTTTTAAAGAAATCAGTAAAGCTTTTTGTAAATTCAGTTAGAGTCATTTCTTATTACTTTTTTGTTTAAACAAATTCGTCCTTATTAATTAAATTATTTAGTAGAGCATAAATGGTTAGACCAGAAACAGATTTAATCCCTGTTTTTTTACTAATGTTTTTCCTATGTGATATTACTGTATGAATAGATATATTATGCTGGTCTGCAATTTCCTTGTTTTGCATTCCTTTGGCAATTGAAATCAATATTTCTTTTTCTCTATCCGAAAGGTCAGATTGTTCTTGTTTCTCTATGTTCTTTTCCGATGTTACAACATTAGTAATAGTATTGATTATTTTTGGACCATCATCTAAAATCCCAATTATTGCAGAGAAATTACTATTAACCTCCTCGTTTGAATAGGCATAACTTAAGCCAATAAGATAGAAAGAGCCTAAATCTTGAAAAATATTAGATATGTTTTGTCTTTTATGGAATCCAAATAAATTAGGATTTACAATAATAATATCAGCCTTAAGTTGGGGTAGTCTTTGAGGAAGGAATTGAATATCTCTCAGATAACCAATAACTGAAAAATTGGGAGATTTTTCTAATACATATTTTAAGCCCTGATAGATTATTGTCGAGGGTTCGATTATAAGGACTCTGTATTTTTTATTAATCATTTATGTGTTTTTCAATTTCTGAAACAAGCGGAATAAGAATCTTTTCTTCTATTCTGCTATGAATAATTAGTTCATCTTGAAAACAGAATAGTTTTTCTAATAAGATAGATCTTTTCTTTGATGAGCATGTCTCCGGCAGATATTTGATTATAATGTTTTTTAAATCGCTAAGTTTGTCTTCAATATTTGAATGATTGTCTTCAAAGATATGGATATTATAGTCTGTATTAAATCCAAGTTTATTAATATTTTCAATATAAGGGAATACTATATTTTCTTCATATTCAAAATGATTAATAACCTCTTTTCTGTAGTCTATAAAAAACTTTTTAAGTATTACTAAGTGGTTGTCCTCGCAGTGCTCACAAAGTTCGTCCAAGTCGTTTTCAATTTCTGATAGAGATTCTTTAAGAAAATAGTAATGAGTTTTTCTTAGGAAATTTATCAATTC
>WARP01000214.1_pt2 | contig 20134 bp, 20 predicted proteins | sample 4769151 | NCBI WGS metagenome assembly WARP01 (sample SAMN08893023, study PRJNA449175) | gut metagenome | isolation source: rumen sample fed with dry roughage | host: cow | place: India: Nagpur | collected 2016
GGTGAAGGTGCCAAGGCATCGCTATCTGCCTTTGATTACATTATCCGTTCGGGACAGTAATCTATATTCAGCATAAATAGTTTGATCTGGCTTATATCACAATGTGGTATAAGCCTTTTTTTTCCCTCATTTTTTCATAAAAAATAATTACATTTAATTAACAATTTTAGCTCATAATTTGTGCATTTTTTTAGCTATATTCAAAATACCCCTATTTAGGTGGGTGCCACAATTAGAAGGAAATGAAAATGAATAAATTGCTTATTGCTTTAGGTCTTGCTGCTAGCGTTGCCCTGGTGGGTTGTAATAAACAAGAAGCACCAGAAACAGGTGCAACTACTGGCGAACATCTTGAAAATGCAGCCAATCAAGCAGGTCATGATATTTCTGATGCCACAAAGGAAGCTGAAGCGAAAACTCAAGCTGCTGCTGATGAAGCCAGCTCTAAAATTGAAGCAGCAAGTGATGAAGCTGCTGCTAAAACTGAAGCCGCAGCAAAAGATATTAAAAATGCAGCGAAAGAAGCTACTGCAAAAACTGCCGGTGCTGTGGAAGAAGGTGCTTCGAATGTTCGAGAAAAAGCTCAACAATAATGTGAATGGTTGAAATAAAAAAGCTCCTTTAAAAAGGAGCTTTTTTATTGAAAAATCTGACTTTTTTATGCACATTACTTCGATGATAGTTGCAAGAAATAATGATTCAAAGCATGTTCACATACCATATTCATATCTTCATGAAAAATATTATGTTCAAAGAACAGGTAGATTATTACGTACTGTAGTATTAGGAGCAAATGACGGAATTATTTCCGTGACCAGCTTAATTATGGGTATGGCTATCAGTAGTGTATATCTACATACTTTATTGCTGCGCTAGTTGGAGAATTACTGCTCGGATACGGTGTTCGTCTCACATATGACTGTATATCTGGTGCTTACTTCAGCAGGATTGCTTCAAGGAGTTTGCATGGCTGGTTATGGTTGATCTTTGCCTTACTGGGTAACAGTATTGGCATCAAACTTCGTCCAGTTTTCTTCCCGGACAAACGACCACAACCTGGAAAATTAACTGGTTGTTAAATCCGAATTTCAGCCTATAAAAAGCCCATCACTGAATGGGCTTTTTTGTTTATCCTATTTTTAATTAATGCAGCGCCGCTTTTAAATTACAGCCAAAACCCATAATCTCTTGAGCCTGACGGTATGAGGTATAATGGTTTAAAATAAAATCATAAAACTGGTCTGCATCCGCAAATTTTTTGCTTAAGTTTTCACCCTGCGCATGGGGGAATTTCACCTGTCCAATGATATTCAGATTTTGATGACCCAACTGATACATTTCGGCAAAATAGCCATTCATCATTTGACAATATGCCTGTTTGACCGGTTTTAAGGAAGTGCTGCTCACGGCATGCAGATTTAAAGTCTGTAATTGATTCACATCAAGTAGCGACTGGTCTGAAAAGGCAATATTGTTGCTTTTTTTAAAAGCCTGATAATCTTTAGATAATTGTTGATTTAAGCTTTCAAAGCGCTGCTGCAATCTGGCTGCATCCTGCACCTTATATTTTTGAAGATCAATCTGGATTTTTTGCTGTTCGGAAGATGAACATGCTGAAAGTACTACGCTTAAAATTAAAGTCGCCAAAACGAACGGCTTCATTATAAATTGTCCTCATCACTAAATCTTGCAATAGTATGCCTGAAATATGCAGCTATATTGATTTTTCATTCATATAACGCCAGTAACGCTTCGGCACATACTGAATATGCAGTTTCATATTTTGCCGAACCTGAATATTGACACTGCGGAAATAATCTTTCCACAGCTGGTCATACAGTAATTCCTGTTCATCCAGTTCTACAGTAAACGCCTGACTATAACCACTCGCGAATGTGGCATCGACCTGATGAGCATCCATTTCAATTTGATGCAGCTGTTGCAAATCATAATAAATGCCATATTTACGCTTTTCGTCATAAATCAGCCAGCGTTGATCTTGATAACGTGCCCTAAAATGCCGTTCAATCAGCGGCAATACATTAAAATCAGGCCGAACCAGACTTAAAAACAGACCGTCCTGACATTTCTTGAAGCGTACAAAGGCTTCCATACGATGCTTTTCACGACCAACCTGCTTTGCCCATTGCGATAAAGCCAGCACATCAGCATGCCCATAGTTTTCATCGACCTTGTAGCGAGTTTGAAAAACATAGAGGCAATAGTTAAACAGATGTTGATAAGCAGTTTGATTTTCAGATAGAAAAGTATAGTAAAAATTACGCTGACTCTGGCCCGATGTTTTTTTCTTCAATCCCCGCCAGACCCGCTGTGCATGCTCTTCATTCGATGCGACCTGTATAAAATCATCAAACAAACCCTTTTGCGCATGTGGATTGCTCGTCACCTGCACCCGAAACTCTTTAAATTGAAAGGCACGAAACACGCAGCTCAACAGACCAGTCATGCTGCTATCAAAACAGTAAGTTGCCATTAAAAACCAAAACCCAATTGTGGCGATAACTGCTGCACATATTTGGACTGTCCCGACTGAAAAATCTGACTTCGAATCTGGCCTGGCAACTGCTCCTTAATAAATTTTGGCGTATCGGCACAGCGGATAAAATGCTGCGCACGGTTATATGCAACGCCCATACGCTTCAGTTGATCGATATAAATTTTGCCAAAGCAACGCGCCTGGACAATTTTTTTCGCTGAGCGCACACCAATACCCGGAACACGTAAAATCATGCGGTAATCCGCCCGGTTCAGATCCACTGGAAATTGTTCAGGATGCCTTAATGCCCATCCCAGCTTGGGATCAACATCCAGCTCCAAATTCGGGTGTTTTTCATCGACCAGTTCTGTCGCCTCAAAACCATAAAAACGCATCAACCAGTCACTTTGATAAAGCCTATTTTCTCTTAATAAGGGGGGTGCTGAACCAATCGCAGGCAAGGCTTTTTCCTGTTCATTAATTGGAATATAACCCGAGTAATACACCCGTTTCAGTTTAAACTCTTTGTAATGCCGGTCTGCCATTAAAATAATATCTTGATCGCTTTCGTTATATGCCCCTACCACCATTTGCGTGGTTTGCCCTGCCGGAACAAACTTGGGAACTGAACGAATCAGTTTGCGTTCATCTTTGAACTGGATTAAACGGTCACGCACAAGAGCTAAATCTTTCCGTACTTCGGCATGGGTTTTCTCAGGAGCAAATTTTTGCAGTCCTGCTTCAGTCGGCATTTCTAAATTAATACTCATCCGGTCAACATACAGCCCCGCTTCAGTAATGATTTCCTGCGATGCTCCAGGAATGGTTTTTAAATGAATATAACCGTTAAAATTTTCTTCCAGACGTAATTTTTCACCACTTGCAGCATCCGCTCCATGGTGTAATCTGCCGATTTAAAAATCCCTAAACTTAAAAACAAACCTTCAATATAATTCCGGCGATAGAAGTTCATGGTTAAATCTACTACTTCCTGAACGGTAAAAGCTGCCCGTTTTACATCATTGGAGCGACGTGACACGCAGTAAGCACAATCATAAATACACACATTGGAAAACAGAATTTTAAGCAAAGATACACAGCGACCATCTTCGGTATAGCTATGACAAATACCGGAGCCGGTATTCCCTAGCCCTTTGTCTTTGTTTTTTCGGTTACTGCCACTTGAGGAACAGGAGACATCATATTTGGCAGCATCGGCTAAAATTTGCAGTTTTTCACGGATACGATCAGACATGGATAAACAGCGCTAAAAAGATAAATCTGTATTATAAAATTTTCAACTCAAACTACATGGGCAGCGGTCTTTTATGCGACATGGTTTGACGCTTTATTTATCACTGCATTTTCATTTATTTTTAGGTGTAAAAAACTTTTTATTTCATAAAAAAATAACGAATATTATTTGCTTAATTTATAGGGCTTGGGCAAAGTGATGAGATGCATAGGAGCCAAATATGACTTTATTAGAACAACTTGAAATTAAACATCCTATTTTCCTTGCACCGATGGCAGGTGTTTCTACTCCCCAACTGGCAGCTGAGGTTTCCAATCAAGGCGGTTTGGGTTCATTGGGTTTGGGTGCCAGTACAGTTGCGGCAGCACGTCAACAAATTTTAGAAACGCAAGCACTTACGCATAAACCATTTCAGGTCAATTTCTTCTGTCATCAAAGCGCCTCGCTCGACAAAAATATAGCAGATCAGTGGATTAAATATTTATCCCCTCAATTTCAGAAGTATCATGCAACTCCGCCGACAGAATTAAAATGTATCTATCCCAGCTTTCTCGATAACGATGACTATTTAAATCTGGTTTTAGAAACTCGACCTCAGGCAGTAAGTTTTCACTTCGGCATTCCGCATCCTCATCAAATTCAGGCCTTAAAACAGGCCGGTATCCTGACGATGGTTTCAGCGACTAATCTGGCTGAAGCACTGCAGATTGAAGCGGCTGGGATTGATATCATTATTGCGCAAGGCATTGAAGCCGGTGGGCACCGTGGCATTTTTAATGAAACATTTGACAGCGCAGTCAAAACTTCTGATCTGGTACAATTGTTAAAACAGTACTGTAGCAAGCCTGTTGTAGCTGCGGGCGGAATCATGAATGGCACCCAGGCTCAGCTCCTAATCCAGTTAGGTGCCGAAGCTGTTCAATTGGGCACCGCTTTCGTACAGTGCAAAAGTTCCAATGTCAACACGGCCTATCGACAAGCCCTGTTTAGCAAACCGATTACCCAAATGACTGCAAGCATTTCGGGACGACCTGCTCGCGGTCTAATTAACCACTGGCATACCCAAATCGATCGACCTGAACGTCCTCCAGTTGCCACTTACCCCTATTGCTATGACTTGGGTAAACAACTGCATGCCGCAGCCGCTGCACAAGGTGACCATGGTTTTGGAGCATTTTGGGCGGGAACCAATGTCGCCCAAATTCGGGAGATGGAAGCTGCGGATTTAATTAATCAGCTGGTTCTGGAAATTAGTCAAGCCTAATTTACTGGCGTATATATTCGATAAAAAACCTCTCAGTTGAGAGGTTTTTTGTTCAACATTCATCTAGCATGGAGCACGAAGCCATGCATCTTTAGCTGCATATTTGGCTTCTTCCCAGCTGAGACGGGACTGATCCTTGGTAGTTTCCCATTTGCTTCTTAAGTCCGGCTCAACATGCTCAAACTCGACATTACTGTAGTATTGAAATCGGCTGCCATATCCGACCTGATAAGCACTCCGGTAATCGCGCTCATAATCTAAGCCCCATAGGTATTCAGGCTTTCATGGAAATAAGGTCTATCACGGTGCTGTTCGAGCCAATAGGCATCTTCCTCTTCCGGGTTCGCTGTTTCTACGATGTCATTACCCTCAATTCCACCAACAATGCCCCCGACAATACCGCCAACTACCGCACCTGCAGGACCAACTGCAGATCCAAGGGCAGCACCAGCTGCTACACCACCCACTGTACCAATACTTGTACCCACAGGGTGATCATTTGCTTCATTCATGTCAGGAACCCGATTACTTCCCTTATCGTTAATAGGATCAGCGTGCACATCTGTTCTTGGTTCTTCTGGACGTTTATTTGGATGAGTAAGATCAGCTTCCGTCATAGGACGATTTATATTGACCATTCGCTTTCTCCTTCTATCCTATCTATATACAAAATGTTTAGACAAGCAGCTTATTTAAGCTGTAGAAAAATTCAGCATAAAGCACTTCTGAATAAGCTATGTCTTATAAGTGTCCTGAATGGGTGATGAGATGTTGTAGAATGTAATTCTTTGAATATTGTTTTATACAAATTACGAAAAAAAGTTTTGATAAAGAAAAAGTTACTACTCTTTTTTTGCTGAAATTCTTTGCAATAAAGAGCAGTAATCTATTTAAAATGGAGCAATAAAAATTATCTGGTTTCGAGCAAATTCACCTGCTCCACCTGTACGTCACTCATAATTTCACCTTGAGCAAGAAGCTGGTTAAAATAATCTTCTACGACATTAAACTGCTCGGCCGTGCTTTCAACCTTATACATATTTTGGCGGAATTCATTGCTTGAACGTAAACCTTTGGTATACCAGGCAATATGTTTACGAGAAATACGGCAACCTGAGTATTCACCATAGAAATCATAAAGTTCAGATAAATGTCCTAACAGCACATCTTTAACTTCTTGAATATTTGGTGCAGCCAAGTGCTTACCTGTTGCCAAATAGTGGGAAATTTCACGAAAAATCCACGGTCTGCCTTGTGCAGCGCGCCCAATCATGACTGCATCAGCACCGGTATAATCGAGCACATATTTAGCCTTTTCAGGACTGTCGATATCCCCATTAGCAATCACGGGAATATTCAGCATTTGTTTGACTTCTTTAATCAAAGAATAACGTGCTGTATTCAAGTACATATCTTCACGGGTACGGCCATGCAGTGCCAATGCAGCAATCCCCGCTTCTTCAGCACGCTTGGCAACGCGCAGAATATTTTCATGGCCATTTAGATATCCTAAACGGGTCTTTAAAGTCACAGGGACATCTACTGCCGCAACCACCGTATCTAAAATTCGTGCCACCAGATCTTCATCTTTTAATAATGCAGAACCTGCTAATTTATTACAGACTTTTTTGGCCGGACAGCCCATATTGATGTCAACAATCTGTGCGCCATTCGCCACCTGATAGCGTGCCGCTTCTGCCAGCTCGCCGGGTTCAGAACCGGCAATCTGCGCGGATATCGGAGCAAGTTCACCATCAAAATTGGCACGGTACAGACTTTTCTTGCTCATGCGTAAAGTCTGGTCTGAAGTCATCATTTCACTGACGGCATGGCCTGCGCCAAAATATTTACACAACGTCCGGAAGGGACGATCCGTAACACCTGCCATGGGAGCAACAATTAAATTATTTGACAGTTGATATGGACCAATATACATATAAATTCATCACTTTTTCGACCGGCATAGTATACTGCATCTGCTGTATGGGCTCATCCTTTTGGAACATGTTTTCATCATTATGAAAAAAACTCTTTTTACTTCATCTCGGTTTAAATCTTTGAGTATTCTGGCTTTGTCTTTGAGCCTGATGGCCTGTGGCGATAACTCATGGTGGTCAAAAAACAATGAACCCACCTTAAAAGAAGATCAAGTCAAGCGTCTTATTCCACCCCGTGTTAATGAACGTAGTTCTTGGGCCAAAGACATTTACGACATTACCGATCAGCTCGGTATTCCTCAAACCAAAGAAAATATTTGCAGTATTGTGGCTGTGGTGGATCAGGAATCCAACTTCGTTGCTGACCCGCAAGTTCCCGGTTTAGGTGAAAAAGCGGTGAAAGAAGTTCAAGATCGGCTGGATGAAAAATTTAAAGATAAATTGGGCGATACTCTGGGCGGAACCATGGCCGGTTATTTTGAGCAGGTTCTGAAAAATCAGCCCACCCCTGAAAATAATTATTTAAGTCAAATGCGTCGCGTGAAAACCGAGCGTGAATTAGATGAACTCTATCGTGAAATTTTTGACTATATGTCAAAACATTATCATGTCAGTGCCTTAACCGGTGCAGCCAAACTGGTCGGTCAAGACATGGGCGAAAAATTAAATCCGATTACCACTTTAGGTTCCATGCAGGTTCATATTGGCTATGCCAAAGAACATAAACGTCAAGGTGGTAACATGGCCGAATTACGTACTGATTTATATAGTCAATATGGTGGCTTGTATTACGGTATCCACCGCTTGATGATGTACCCTGCCGATTATGATAAAGCGATTTATCGTTTTGCGGATTATAACTCTGGCATGTATTCAAGTCGCAACGCAGCTTTTCAAAGCATGCTCAATGACTTGACGGCAACAGAGCTTGACCTGGATGGTGATTTGTTACTTTACACGAAAGATGGCTCAGTCCGTTCAGCAGCCAGTCAGTCCGAACGCGAACTGATCAGTGTATTTGCAGCCAACAATATTCTGGTTACACCACGACAAATCCGTTCTGACCTAAAAAAAGAAAAAGAGAAAGATTTCGAAGATACAGCAACTTATCGTGCTGTAACCAAGCTCTACCAAGAGAAAACAGGCAAAGATCCAATTTATGCTATCATGCCTGAAGTAGTCATTTCTGGTCCTAAACTGAGTCGTGATTATAATACCAACTGGTTTGCAACACGCGTAAACGGAAGATATCAATCATGTATGCAACGGGCAAAAAGAATAAAAATTTAGCGCTCTTTGATTTTGATGGAACCCTGTGTAAAAAGGACAGTTTTACAGGGTTTATCTTCTATGCTTTATCCAAACGCCATATTGTCAAACAAGGCATTAAAATTTTGCCCTGGATTCAAGCTTATTATTTGAATGTCTATTCTGCACCTGCCATGCGTTCCAAATTGTTTCGTGCCATGTTTAGCAATGCCAATGCCTTAGAACTGCAACAAATGGCACAGGAATATGCAGTAAATTTAATGAATCAATTAAATCAGCCTTTGCTTAACCAGCTTAAACAGCATCAAGCCTTAGGCGATGATGTTGTATTGGTTTCGGCATCGGTCGATGTCTATCTCAAGCCTGTCTGTGAGTTATTAAATATTGATTTAATTTGCACTCATACTGAACAAGTCAATAATATCTATACGGGACAATACACCACACCCGATTGCAGTTCGGAACAGAAAAGACAACGAATTTTAGAAAAATATCATTTAACTGATTATGCTGTAATTTATGCCTATGGTAATAGTCATGAAGATAAGGAAATGCTTGCGATGGCCCATTATGCTTACATGGTGGGTATCAATGAGACTATTCCTGCATTGCCAAAAAAGATACAACAAATCGCCATTTAAGAGCTGCAAAATTATTCAAAGGTATAGATATCCGTTTTGGCGAAAATTCATTTGTTCTATTGTCCTTATTTTCTTATTAGGCAAGTCGTCAAAGCTGGACTCAACAGGAAATTTGTCAGGTCATAACTATGGCAAATAATGGAAATTACATAAACTTAACAAAAACACTTAAAGCTTATATACATCAGTAAAAAGCCACTTGAATAGAAGTGGCTTTTTTATGAATACAAGATTATTTCTTAAACGGGAACGCATATTTAACGATACGTTTAAGCACACTGCCATACTGTTTAACCAAGCTGGCATTATTGTAATTTAAACCATATTTCTCACAAACTGCCTGAACTTTAGGTGCCATTTTACGATAACGGCGCGCCGGAATATCTGGATATAAGTGATGCTCGATTTGATGACTTAAGTGACCGGTCAAAATATGGAATGCTTCTGAACCTGTCAAGTTTGATGAACCACGAATCTGGCGCATATACCAATGACCGCGACTTTCATTTTCAAGTACCGATTTCGGGAACACTTCCACATCTTTAGTAAAATGACCACAGAAAATAATACTGAATGTCCAGATGTTACGGATACCATTCGCCACCAAGTTACCTGTAAATACAGGTAAAGCTGCTGGACCGGCAATCAACGGGAAGAATACATAATCTTTAAACAATTGTTTGCCGATTTTCTTCTGCATGGGTTGCCATTCTTTCTTGGCCTGTTCCTTAGATTTACGTCCTTTCCAAACCTTACCAATTTCAAGATTCTGGATGGCTACGCCCCACTGGAACAGCAGGCAAAATGGAATGCTGTAAATTGGCTGCAATAAATAACCAGGCTTCCAGCGCTGCTCAGGAAACAGACGAAGTAAACCATAACCGATATCATCATCCATCCCTTTAATATTGGTATAGGTATGGTGCTTATAATTATGGGTTTGGCGCCAATTGTCTGCTGTCCCGACAATATCCCACTCAAACGTTGGACCATAGAATTTAGGATCATTCATCCAGTCATATTGACCATGCATGACATTATGCCCCAGTTCCATATTTTCCATGATTTTGGCAAAGCCCAGTAAACCGGTACCTAATACCCATGCTGGCGGGAACCAGCCTGCAAATAAACAGGCACGTCCGGCAATGGAAGCATAACGGATGGTTGAATAAACTCGGCGGATATATTCCGCATCCTTTTCGCCGATATCATCAAGCACTTCTTGTTTAATCGCATCCAGTTCACGAGCCAAATCATCTAATTGAGATTGTGTGAGCTCACCATTTTTCGGATTTTTAAAATATTCTATTTTAACAGGCATATTCATGATATTTATCTCACTTATAAATCAATGACAAGGTCAGACTGTGCTGAATTGACACAGATTTTTAATAAATTACCAGGTTCGGAGTTTTGACTACCATTCACTAGATCTTTAGTTGAACCTTCAACTTTATTACACACACATTTATGACAAATGCCCATGCGACAACCATGAGTAGGTTTAATATTTTGTTGTTCCAGACTGCTCAGAATAGACTGACCTTTAGGGATGACCAGTACTTTATTGGATTTCAATAAGGTTATGTTAACAAAGCCAATATCCGAATTTTCAACCGGGGTCATACTGAAAGCTTCACTTTTGAAACTCTGTGCATTTGCAAACAGCTGTTCCGCCTGTGCAACAAATCCGGATGGACCGCAAGCATACACCAGACTATTTTCAATATTATTCACCAAAGCCAAATGGTCCTGGTTTAAGCGTTTGCCCGCATCTTCTTCCTGAGTATAAAAAACCTGAAAAGAAAAATTCGGATATTGTTCAGCCAGTTGTTCAAAACGTGCTTTAAAAGCAACATCAGCATATTGCTTAACCCAATACAACAGCTGGATTGGTGCTTGAGTCATGCGATCTGTTTTAGAGAGTGCTTTGAGTAAACTTAGCATTGGGGTAATACCACTACCCGCCGCAAGCAATATCATCGGTTGAGCCTGCTCTGGTAACAGCATGTCCCCATAAGGCTGACCAAATTCAAGAATATCGCCAACTTGAGTATGTTCAACCAGCCAGGAGCTGACTTTGCCCTGATCAACTTTTTTAACTGTTAATAAGACATGTTGAGTATCAAGCTGCGTCAGACTATAGCTACGCTCATAGCGAACACCGTTGACTTCCACAAAAACCGGATGGTGCTGCCCTGCTTGCCCCATTTTAAAATGACGGTTCACCTGAATGGTTAAACTCATCATATTTTGCGCAGAATTTTCTTTTTGGACAATTTTACCCAAGGCCTGATTGACTGACCAAAGGGGATTGATTTTTTGCAACCAGAAATCAGCTGCGTACTGGTCAATAACGCTTTCAGCCAGTGAACTTAGGGGAGATTTTTTCATTTTTTCTACAACATGCATAGTCAGTACCACGCGATCGATTTTTAATTATTATACACATGTATATATACTTGTATATATATTTGTATTGTTTCTATTCATTTCCCAAGTTGCAATGCAACCGTTATAATGTTTTCGTATCTCTAATCCCTTGAAAAATATGAACCCGTCTTCAATCAAAAAAAATATTGATGCTCCTGTTGATAAACAGAATGTTGTTCATGAACCGGTAACCGTCCGTACTGTAGGACGAAAAGCAACCATTACCAAAGAAGAGCTGTTTCAAGCTGCATTGAACTTAATTGGACCGCAAAAAAGCATTTCTTCCTTGAGCCTACGTGAAGTTGCGCGTGAAGCTGGCATTGCGCCCAACAGTTTTTATCGGCATTTCAGAGATATAGATGAACTTGCGATTGAGCTGATTGATCGTGCCGGGATTGTATTGCGTCAAATTTTGCACCAAGCGCGCTTAAAGGCCTCCAAGCAAAACAGCATTATTCGCAGTTCAGTCGAAGTTTTTATTGAACAGTTAGATGCAGATGAAGGCAATTTAAGTTTATTGCTGCGTGAAGCCTATACCGGCTCCGCTTCATATAAATTAGCGGTTGAACGCCAGTTAAATTATTTCCAGCAAGAATTACAGGAAGATCTCATTCGCCTGGAACGCCTCAATAACAACAGGCTTTCTCACCCCGATATCGCCGCAAAAGCTATTACCCAGCTGGTATTTAATATGGGTGCAACAGTGATTGATATCTCTGCGAAGGAACGTAAAGAAATTGCCGAACAAACCATGATCATGATTCGGATGATTCTAGAAGGTGCACGCCATCTGGATGAAGCGAAAATCCGGTAATTTATAATTTTATTGTTCGTGAAGAATACACATATGGATTCTTCACTATACATTCGATATTTTGCTGTGCTGAAATAATTTTCTTCACTGATTGGGATATGCTTTCAGGTTGCTCTAAAGGAAACATATGCCCACCTTCAACCACACTAAATTCAATTCCATAGATTTTTTTCATTCCTTGCGGCAAGCCCTGTTTATAAAAGTGACTCTGTTCTGCCGTAATTAAATGTACAGGCATTTTCGGTGCTTGACGTGGTGTACGCCACCACCAGGCTGGAACGGTTCTGAAAATTTCTGCTTCAATGACTTTAGGAATAGTTAAGGTCACGCCTCCTCTACTTTGATCTTCTGTAATAGCATGCGCAAAATAATCATCAAAACACTGCGTATCAAAACTCTTGAACAGGCGATTATTTCGCAAAGATGCATATGCCGTTTCATAGTCAGGCCAGTGATCGTTGCGCTTCAAAGTCATAGCTGCAGGAGTAATTTTATCGACTGCTTTTAATTTCAGCTTTTGCATAACTTCAAAAATGGCAGACTTAGGCCCAATCACAAAAGGTGGATCCATGATCACCAGTTGTGAAAACAAATCAGGGCGTTTATAGGCCGCCATTAAAGTGAGCAAAGAACCAAATGAGTGACCCAAGCCAATCACCTGCTGGTTTGGAAACTGCTGTTCAATGTCGGCAATCACCTGATCCACCAGATGTGTCCATGTATAAGTGACGGGATATTCAGGACTCATTCCAATCACTGGAATAGCTTTAATATCAAATTCTTCTTCAAAAGAGCGAAAAAACTTTTGATAGCTGGCAGAAGGAATACCATTGGCATGAGTAAAATGAATCGCATTTTTTCTGAATAATTCATCTGCCATACAAGCTGCTCTTGTTAAAATTGTTCCCGTAGTAGTGCGATAGCTTAAGCAAAAGCAGGCTTGGATGAAATCACTAAATGCTTAACTCCCTGACTTGCAAGTCAGAAGGCTTAATTACAGAATTCTGTACACCAAATGATTTGACTGCTGCTGTTTATTTTCGCGAAACCACCAGAAACTGACTACCGAAAAAAGTCGCTCCACAAGTTGTCTTATCACCTGCAATCACCACCCCACGTCCTTTCACAGTAGTTGACTGTTCAGCAGCAATCGCGGACACAACAGTTTGGCATTTCGGACAATAATGCTTCATGCCATGCAAATGCACAGCCACTCCATTTATGATAAAAGAAGAATCGCATTCCGAAACTATACCGCCGTGCGAGGTGGTAGAACCGAGGGTTATTAAAGACTGAGCCATTGTTATTCTTCTTGTACTTTATAAAAATTATTTTCTTATTTTAGCATGAGTTGAATTTTAAGCTAGATGAGTCAGAACTCCTTCATCTTAAAAACAAAAAGCACCCGCAGGTGCTTTTTGTTTCAATTCCAAATTATGGTTTAACCACAACCATCACCTGAATGGCTTCCGGTATGACAGATAAGCCATCCAACAAGCTCAAGCCTTCTTTCTGGAATTTCTGTAAGCGTGAAATTTCATCTTCACGGATACTTGGGTTGAATTGCTTCAGGTAAGTTAAACGGTCAATTTCATATTGCCATTTATTGCCATAAACTTCTTTTGCCTGCTGCTTGAAGTTTGGCAATGCAGATTTGGCAATATCCAAGGCTTGTGCATAACGCTGCTCAATCACTTCACGGCGTGCTTTCACCACTTGACGGCAGCTATTGCCATCTAGGTGATGCAAATAAGGTTTCAGGATTTCCGGAGCAATCTTTTCAGACAGGTCCTGACCTTTTTCACTAAGCAATACACGAATCAACTGTTGTGGCAAGCTGGATGGCAGGTTCAATGCCTTCGGTGCAACCACATCCACCTTGAACCAGACTTCCATCAATACCGAACCCTGTGGCAAGGCTGCTGATTTTAATACTGCAACGTTGGTGCTACCAAAAGATTGAGTATTGATCATTTCCATCACACTTTCAGTGAATGGATGCTCAAGGGTTAAATACTGTGCATCTTCACGAACCTGCGCCTGATCACGATAGAAGGTCGCAGTCATGCCTTCTTCATCTAAAGACAAGCCTTGTACCTGCATTTGATCGGTCGGCTTGATGATCACCGTACCGTTACTTTGCTCATCAAAATCGATATTGGTCGACGCCATGAAGCGTTTCATAAACATCGGCAAAGTAGTGTTGTCATCATAATCTTCAAGCGCCTGCACAATTTCCTGTGCCACGATTGGACGGCAAGAGTTGTATTCCAGCAGACGGTCACGGCCTTCCTGCAATTCAGCTTCCAGCGCTTCACGCTGAACACTAACTTCTTCCAGCAAATCTTCAAACTGCTGGCCTAAATCTGCCAGTAAACAGTCTTTTAATTTCACAATAAAGTTTTCTTGCAGTGTTTGTGCCGTCGGGGAAATATTACTGAAAATATTTAAGCCTTCGTTGTACCAGCGGAACATACGCTCTTGCGCTGTACCAACCAGATAAGGCACATGAATCTGAATCCGGTTTTCCTGACCAATACGGTCCAGACGACCAATACGCTGTTCAAGCACATCCGGGTTCGCAGGCAAATCAAATAAGATCAGGTCAGAGGCAAACTGGAAGTTACGCCCTTCTGAACCGATTTCAGAACACAATAGAATTTGTGCCCCATAAGACTCTTCAGCGAAATAAGCCGCTGCCTGGTCACGCTCAAGCAGGCTCATACCTTCATGGAACATGGCAGTACGGATACCAGCATGTAAACGCAGCACATTTTCCAGTGCTTCCACTACAGGACCACTACGTGCAATCAGCAACACTTTTTTGTGTTTAAGATCAGTACGCAGCTTTTCCATCAGCCACATCACGCGTGGATCATGTTCCATCCATGCGCCATCCAGCTGAGCTTCTTCCGGCCACATCTGTTCACGTAGCTTACCGTCTTTTGACCAGTTTGCAGGTGCTGGTAAAGGTGCTGGTTGACAGTCACGACCCGGGAAACCCTGAATCGCTTCACGGGTATTACGGAATAAGATACGGCCAGTACCATGACGGTCTAATAATTCGTGAATAGCACGGAAACGCTGTTCCGGCTCATCCTGAATGCTATGACCCAATAAACCTTCAATCGCTTTTAAATGCCCTTCTTCCAAAGGCAGGTCTGACATCAGCACTTCAGCAATTTTTGCAGTCTGATGATACTGCTCTTCTTCATCAAGGAAGCGATCAAGTGAACTGAAACGTTGTGGATCAAGCAGACGTAAACGGGCAAAATGGCTTTCTACACCTAACTGTTCAGGTGTTGCTGTAAGCAGTAACACACCCGGGGTTTTTTCCGCCAGCTCTTCAACCAAATCGTAACGGTCATTACCTCCTTCTTCTTCACTCCACATCAGGTGATGAGCTTCATCCACCACCAGAAGATCAAAACCAGCTTCTAAAGCCTGTTCACGTAAATCCTCGTGATCCACCATCAAATCAACAGAAGCAATGATGCGCTGCTCGGTCAGGAATGGGTTTAGATCAGGATCATGTTCCTTGATGGATGCGGTACGGGTCAAATCGAACAGTGAAAATTCCAGATTAAAACGGCGGCGCATTTCAATCATCCACTGATATTGCAGTGAATCTGGCACGAGAATCAGGATACGTTCAGAACGCGATGTTTTGAGTTGCTGATGAATAATCAGGCCCGCTTCAATGGTTTTACCCAAACCGACTTCGTCCGCAAGTAAGACACGCGGTGCAAAACGCTGTCCCACTTCATGGGCAATATAAAGCTGGTGCGGAATCAGGCCTACACGCGCACCGACCATGCCGCGCAGAGGACTGTTCTTCATATTGGCTTGCATCAGTAAAGCTTCAATACGCAGGTCATACCATTCTTTATAGTCGACCTGACTGGCCAGTAAACGGTCAAGCGGTTTAGACAGCTGGATGGTCGCACCGATACGGGTTTCATTGAGTGACTTACGTTCTTCTGAGCCATCTTCCAGATTACGCACGACGTTATAGCGCACCACACCATGACGGTCTTCCAAAGACTCAACTGTCCATTGGGTGCCTTCCTGATCCTGCAGTTCATCCTTCACATTGAACACAATACGTGATAAAGGTGCATTGTTACGTGCATAGACACGTGTTTCATCACTTTTTGGGAATAAGATGCTAACCGATCTTTCATCTACATCTATAAGAACCCCTAAACCGAGTTCTGTTTCCGTATCTGATAACCAACGCTGACCAATAGCAAACTGATGCAATTTTTCCACCTTTATCTAAAAATGAGGACACTAATTTCAAGCCCAAAATCTGCTTGGTATTTGAGCAAAAAACCAGGTCTTTAAGCAATATATTTTGACATAAAGCCCACTAAAAAGTGCGCAAAATCTATGAGGATTAAAAAGTTTTTACTTTAAAAAGGAACTGGAGCATAAAACTCCATCAGCTGTTCTGTTTGCGGATGATAAAAACTTAAGTTTTCAGCATGCAGGCACAGACGCGGCATCATCAGTTGCTGCTCAGGAGTGGCATATAAAGTATCACCAATAATAGGATGACCCAGATATTGCATATGCACGCGTAGCTGATGGGAACGGCCTGTAATCGGGCTAAGTTTGACCCGCGTCACCGCCTGCTCTTGAATTTCAAAATGTTCGATGGCCTGCCAATGTGTCAGTGCAGGCTTGTTATGATTGGGATCGGCAATATGTAAAGGTGGATGTTCAGGATCATAGACAACAGGTACATCAACCGTACCTTCCCCTTCGAGATGCCCTGCTACAATCGCCTGATAGGTTTTATCTGTTTGACGTTCCTGAAACTGGCGGGAAATGGTTTTTTGTCCCCATCTGCTCAGGCCAAACACCAGAATGCCTGAAGTATCCCGGTCCAGACGGTGAATCAGTAGTGTTTTGGGTTCTATTTCTAATAATCGGTTGATCACGCAATCTTGTAAATCTTCGGTTTTGCCAGGAACGGTGAGTACACCTGCAGGTTTATGGATGACCATAAAATCTTCATCACGATGTATCAGATGTTCGGTTAGAAAATTACTCAATGTTCAATCCCAGGCTGATCGCGCAAACAAGGCGGCAATGATAGAAAGCTTGGCGCAGAATTACAATGCACAATATTCGAATTGGTGACGGTTTTTCCGATTTTGCTCAAAAATTATTTCAATCCCGTGTTATCAACGTGCTGATTGCAATACAAAGCTGACCAGCGCATGTAGTGAATTGTGTTTTAGGACATCTTCATACGTAATGTTTGCCCCATGCGCTCGCCAAATCCCCACTAAAGTGACAATAGCAACAGAATCCAAACCGTACTGTTTCAGATCAAGATCAGGATCAATTTCCAGAGCATCCATGTTCAGTTGCTCTGCAACCGCAAGCATAATTCCCTTGGGGGAAAGCACATAATTGGATGGCGCACTTAAATCCCATAATCTAGTCAAACTATAGCTATTCATATGATGCAAGCCGTGTATCGAAATGTTATCAATCCATTGAATATGCTGGTCTTGATTCGACAATAAAATCGCATCGTCTACTACACAGATTTGCTCGGTGACACTTTGTAGATGCGGCAATATTTGCTTGAGCATCGGCGTGACCTGCCCGGCAAAAATCAGTTGTGGATGCGATGATGCATATTCACCGAGTTGCTGCATGCCCTGCATCAGGTCATCACCATACAAATCAACAATCGGAATATCTAAAGCTTTGGCTTTATTAGTGATCTGAACAAGATGGGTCATGAGGTCGCTGTCTTGTATGCCTGCCATCATCCTTAGGTTGTGCAATCCCACCAACACTAAAACCGATTCAGTTGCTGAAAGCTGCCATTTGGCTTGGGAGGGGGGGAGTTGGATCTTTTTGGGTAATGGATAAAACATTAAGCCTCAACCTGCGCTAAAAACTTCTCAATCGCTACCTGTGCAATCTCCGCATCTTCAAACGACTTCACACCTGACACCCCCATCGCTCCGACCAACTGCCCTTGATACAGAATCGGCTCACCACCTTCTAACATGCCCGAGAACGTTTCCATAGTCAGAAAGCCCATTTGACCGCCTTTGATAATATCTTCAAATAGCTTGGATGGACGGCGGCTCATTGCCGAGCATTTGGCTTTTTCTAGACATAAATTGGCTGTCATAGGTGATGCCCCATCCATACGTTTCATCGCAAGCAAATTACCCGTTTCATCTACAATGGCGATACTGACATTAAAATCATGTTCAAGTGCATATTCATAAGCTGAATTTAGTAAAAATTCCGCATCGCTTAAAGTCAAATAATGTTTGGTTTTCATATTCGCTCTCAAAAATTCTTTATAAAAAAGCCCGCTATAAAACGGGCTTCATTTACATGCTCAAAATTAAGCGGATGCTTTCATTTCAGCAAAGGTTTCTTTCGCAGCTTGAATAGTAAATTCAATATCTTCATCACTGTGTGCAGCTGAAATAAAGCCAGCTTCAAATGCAGATGGCGCAAAATTCACCCCACGCTGCAACATGCCATGGAAGAATTTACGGAAGGCATTCACATCACATTTCAGCATTGAATCAAAGCTGGTAATGTCTTCTTGATCGGTAAAGTACAAACCGAACATCCCGCCCACTTGTTGAGTCTTGAATGGAATATCTGCTTCATCCGCAGCAGCTTGTAAACCGGCAAGCAGTTTTTCGAGTTGCGCAGTTAATTTTTCATAAAAACCTTCGGCACGTAAATGTTTAAACATTTCAATACCGGCACGCATCGCGAGTGGATTACCTGACAATGTCCCTGCTTGATAGACTTTACCCAGTGGCGCGATGCATTCCATCACTTCTCGTTTACCACCAAACGCACCGACTGGCAGGCCTGCACCAATAATTTTACCCAAAGTGGTCAAATCAGGTGTTACATCATAATGTGCCTGTGCACCGCCTAGACCGACACGGAAACCGGTCATCACTTCATCAATGATGAAAACCGAACCATGCTCATCACATACATCACGAATTGCTTGCAGGAAACCGTCAATCGGTTTCACCAAGTTCATGTTGCCTGCGACTGGCTCAACAATTACGCCAGCAATTTCATGACCGAATTTAGCAAAACATTCTTTTAAAGTCGCGATGTCATTGTATGGCAGGGTTAAAGTGTGCTTGGCAAAATCAGCCGGTACACCCGCAGAAGTCGCTTCACCTTCACCGCTAGTCAACATGCCTGAACCCGCTTTAACTAAAAGCGAGTCTGAGTGACCGTGGTAACAGCCTTCAAATTTTACAATCTTATCGCGGCCTGTGTAGCCTCGTGCCAAACGGATTGCTGTCATGGTTGCTTCCGTACCTGAATTGGTCATACGAACCAGTTCAATCGACGGCATGATTTCACAGATGATGTCAGCCAGGGTTGTTTCATGAACTGTTGGTGCACCAAAGCTTAAGCCATCAACAGCAGCCTCTTGTACGGCTTTAATGATGTCAGGATGGGCATGGCCTAAAATCATCGGTCCCCATGAACCAACATAGTCCACATAGCGTTTACCATCGACATCGTATAAATAGGCACCTTTGGCTTTTTCAATAAATACAGGCGTACCACCCACCCCATTAAACGCACGTACCGGTGAATTCACCCCACCCGGAATATGTTTGCTGGCTTGTTTAAACAATTGTTCTTGCTTTGGAGATAGGCTCATGAATTTACTCAACTCAAAATTAAATCAATCTAAATCTATATTATTAAAGGCTGTCTTGAAAAAGTGCAGACCATTCATCAAGACGCTCAGGAATGGCATGCATAGGACGACCTAATATATCACTAATCACTGCACAATAATCTGCACCAGATTCAACCACGATCTTTGAATTTTCAACGGTTAACCCGCCAATGGCACAGATCGGCACATTTAGTTGCGTTTTGGCTTGTTTTAATGTTTCCAAACCAATGTTTCCGGCTTCAGGCTTACTCTCAGTCGCATAAATTGCACCAAATGCCACATAATTTGCACCATCGGCAATCGCCTGTTC
>WARP01000985.1_pt1 | contig 20028 bp, 12 predicted proteins | sample 4769151 | NCBI WGS metagenome assembly WARP01 (sample SAMN08893023, study PRJNA449175) | gut metagenome | isolation source: rumen sample fed with dry roughage | host: cow | place: India: Nagpur | collected 2016
GGAACTGCAACCGGACTGGACGGTAAGTTCACAATCAGTGCACCGGGAAACGGGGTCCTTATATTCAGTTTTATCGGATATACAACCCAGGAGGTTTCCATAAACCAAAGGGCAACTTTGAATGTAGCAATTGTNNTGCCTATGGTACAGCTAAAAAAGAATCATTCACCGGATCTGCGCAGGTAGTACGTGCCGATAAAATCGAGAAGAGAACGGTTGCAAACGTAACCAAGGCGCTTGACGGTATGGCTGCCGGTGTGCAAACCACTTCGGGTTCGGGTCAGCCTGGTGCCGGAGCCTCTGTTATTATCAGGGGATTTGGTTCCATGAGTGCCTCTACGTCTCCGCTTTATGTCGTAGACGGTATCCCTTATGACGGGGCTATCAATGCTATCAACCCCAACGATATCGAATCTATGACCATTATCAAGGACGCCTCTGCCGGTGCACTGTACGGTGCCCGCGGTGCAAACGGGGTGGTTATGATAACAACCAAAAAAGGATCGGAAGGAACTCTGTCCGTGAATTTCAAAGGTAACTGGGGTTTCGCTTCCAGGGCAATCCCTACCTATGAAACGCTTAACTCTTATGAGTGGACCGAAGATGTCTACTTTATGTACAAAAACAAACTGATTGCCGATGGTCTTTCGCCTGCGGGAGCGGGACCTGCTGCAATGCAGGAGATGGCCACCGGTGCTACTAGGATCTTTGGAAGCCAGCAGCAGTACAATCCATTCAACAGGCCTGCAAATGACCTGATAGACCACACAACAGGCCGCATTTACGATGGCACTTCATTGAAGTGGAACGAAAACTGGCTGGACCTTGCCACTGCAGATTCTCCTGTTCGCCAGGAGTACCAAATGATCGTGAGCGGGGGTACCAGCAAAACCAACCATATGTTCTCAATTGGCTACCTTAACGAGGAGGGTTTGGTTAAATCGACAAAATTTGAACGTTTCTCGGGACGTGCCAATGTGGATACTAAGGTGAACGACTGGTTCAAAACAGGGCTGAACGTGAACTTTGCAGGGAATACCACAAACAGTACCACACTCGGGTCGGCATCAACCAGTAGCTCGGCCTATTCCAACGTGTTTTACAGTGCGATGCTGATGGCTCCCATCTATCCTGTGTATCTTAAGGATGCTGCCGGCAACACCGTTTACAACGACCAGGGTATTGCACAATATGACTGGGGAGAGGACAGGCCTGCAGGTGCAAGTGCCGGATGGAACCCTCTCGCCAACCTGGAAGAGGACAAATACCTGGGAACCACAGATAACATCAGCGGAAGGACCTTTGTGGAACTTGGCGGTCTTAAAGAGGGAGCACTCAGAGGATTGAAGTTTTCTTCAAACTTCGGTTTCGACTATGCAATGGCCAAGAGTAAGACCTACTGGAATCCATTCTTTGGAAACGGTAAGTCCCTCAATGGTCTTGTAGGGCTATCCGATGGCAGGACTTTCAGTTACACCTTCAACCAGCTTGTAACCTGGGACCGCACATTCGGAAGACATCATTTTGATATTTTGGCAGGTCACGAGTATTACAAATACAACTACCAGTACCTTTACGGAGAAAAATCGGGATTCCCCTTCGGTGGTTTGTTCGAATTGGATGCCGCAACCAACATCAGGGATGCCAGTTCATATGAAAACAACTATGCGATTGAATCCTACCTTTCCAGGTTCAACTATGACTACGACGATAAATATTACTTCTCTGCAAGTTTCCGTAAGGATGGGTCATCCAGGTTCAACAAGGATGGACGTTGGGGAGATTTCTGGTCTGTCGGAGGTAGCTGGAGGATATCCCAGGAGCCTTTCATGCAGTCGGTTGACTGGATCAATAATTTGACACTCAAAGCTTCTTACGGTGTTCAGGGTAATGATAACATCGGTTCCCTTTATGCCTGGCAAGCCTTCTATTCCCTTGCCTATCCAAACCAGGGTATGCCGGGGGCAATTGTATCTTCTTTGGAGAACAAAGAGCTGAGATGGGAAAAGAACAATAACTTTAACATCGGTATCGAGGCAAGGTTGATGGACAAACTATCTGTAACAGCCGAGTACTACCATCGTGAAACAGCCGACATGCTTATGAACTTTCCAATGGCGTTGTCACTTGGATTCAGCGGTTATTCAAAGAACGTAGGTTCTATGGAAAACAGCGGTCTCGAACTTTCATTATCCATGGATATCCTCAAGAAACATGATTTGTACTGGAACATGACATTGATGGGTTCTACCGTTAGCAACAAAGTGACCAACCTGGCCGATAAGCCTGAAATCCTTTCGGGTAGTTACATTATAAAAGTAGGTGAGGTTATGAATTCATTCTACCTCTCTGAGTCTGCAGGTGTTGACCCCGCTACCGGAAACAAACTGTATTGGGTGTGGGACGAGACTGACGGAGTAAGAGGTGAGAAGTACATAAGCAGTGATTACCAAAAAGCTCTCCAATGCCGTGACGTTGTAGGCAGTCGTGTGCCTGATTTATATGGATCATGGGCAAATGACTTCAAATACAAAGGTTTTGACCTTAGTTTCATGACCACCTATTCAATCGGAGGTAAAATGCTGGATGGTGTATACAGCGGATTGTTGTACAGTACATATGTAGGACAGGCAGCCCACGTCGACCGTCTGGGCAAGGCCTGGAAAAAGCCCGGTGACATTGCCGAGGTTCCCCGTATTGATGGTAACGGATCTGCAAGGATCACCCGTACCTCGGATGAGTTGTTTGATGCTTCCTATTTTGCAATTAAAAACGTAACACTGGGATATACCCTTCCCAAGAAATGGACCAACAGTATCAAACTCCAGTCTGTAAGGCTTACGGTAACTGCCGATAACCTTCACGTGTTTACAGCCCTCAAGGGTATGGATCCACAGTATAACTTCACAGGAGGAACCGGATATTCCTACACTCCTTCAAGGACAATCTCAATGGGATTAGATATTAGGTTTTAATAAAAGAGAATAACATGAAAAAGATATTTTTACTATTGTCACTTGTGGGTTTGTTCTTTGTGAGCAGTTGTTCCGAAGATAAGCTCAACACTGACCCTACCAACCGGGTTTCCGGAACTGCTATTTTTTCGGATGCCCAAAACTCACTCACTGCAATCAACGGTATGTACAGGATGCTCTATACCGGTGGCTGGGGTGGCGGCTGGAACGAAGAGAACGGCGGACTGCCCGCGTTTATCCTGGTATTTGACCTGATGGCCGACGACCATATCATGGATGCAGAGGGATCCGGATGGTTCTGGTATGACTACGGATTTGACACATGGGGTGACTGGACCCATACTTCGGGCCACCAGTACCATATGTGGAACTTCTTTTACAAACTGATTGCAAATGCCAACTATGTGATTGCCCAGGAGGGTAATATCCCCGGAGATGAGAATGTAGCCAAATATTCTGTAGGACAGGCCTATGCTATCCGTTCGTTTGCCTATATGTGGCTGGTTCAGGTGTACGCCCAGAGTTGGGACGTTTCCAAACCCGGTGTTCCTATTTACAATGAACCTACCATTGCCGGTTCCGTCGGTAATCCAAGGGGAACCGTTCAGGATGTATTCACACAGGCCAACTCCGATATAGACAAAGCAATCGAGTTGCTGGAAGGATCAACGGTGGCGCAGATGCACCGTTCGCATATAGACAAGTATGTTGCATACGGTCTTAAGGCAAGGCATGCCATGGTTCAGAAGAACTATCCTGTAGCATTGGAATTTGCTGTCAAAGCAATGGGTTCATCCAAAAGTGTTGCTCCATTCTCTGATATCCGTAACGTTAACGATATCTCCAAAAGGAATGTTCTGTGGGGTTTAGGTATCCAGACCGATCAGGCTATGGGTGGCTTGGATATATTCAGCCATATGGATGCGGATTCCAAACATACTTACTCAAAAGGAAGGCACCTTGTGGATGCCTGGTTGTATGACAGGATTCCTGCAACGGATTCCAGGAAAGTCTGGTGGACAGCTCCACTTCCCTCAGCAGAATGGGGTGAGGCAGGAACAGTAAACGGGTCTAAAAGGTCGTGGTGCCAGAGTAAACTGATATACATTGATGTTGCTTCCCAAACCGGCGACCATGTGCTGATGAGGGTAGAGGAGATGGCCCTGATTGCAGCCGAGGCTGCCTGCCATATGGAGAGGTTTGCAGATGCACGCCAATATGTATCGATGGTTGGTTCGGCCCGTATGCCCGACTATGCTACACGTCTGGAAAATTTCACTGACAGCAAGGTATACAATACCAATACAAAAGCCAACCTGGTTACACTTATGGACGAGATTCTCTTCCAACGCAGGGTTGAGCTATGGAGTGAAGTTCCAAGATTACACGATCTGCTAAGGTTGGGTCTCGGCTTCAGCAGGAATTACGATGGATCAAACCATACTAAAATGCTGAACAGCATCAATACGAACCCTAACTCTCCGGCATTCATTTTATGGATACCACGTGCCGAGTTTGACGGAAATGAGAATATGGATGCCAATACAGACCAGAATCCTCGTCAATACTAGAAGAATTAAAAACTTAAAAGAATCATTCTATGAAAAAGATACTATATTTCACAAGTATTCTGTGCGTTCTTCTATTTGCAACGTCATGTGAACAGGAGAGGGTACTGTACAGCGGAGAGGGAGGGGCGGAGGTCTCCTTTCCTTCCAACCTGCTAAGAGTTGCTATGATTGCCGCCGACAACAACCAATTCGAAATTGAACTTTGGAGAGGCAATACCAAAGGTGCTGTCTCGGTTCCGGTGACCATCTCGGGTGCTACCACTATTTTCACGCCCCAAAAGAACCAGTTCGATTTTGCCGATGGCGAAAGTACTGCCTATTTGAAGTTCAGTTATGCCGACCTCAATAACTTTGGAGGGGAGACATACTCCATCAAGGTTGAGATTTCGGACGACAGCCAACTCTCTCCTTCGGGGAGGGGTGTGTTGAATGTTTCCGCCCAAAGGAAGTTAACCTTCCAATCTGTAGGGACAGGTACTTTCTATTCGGAGTTTTTTGCAGACGAATGGGCTCAGCCACTCCTTAAAGCGGCCGAAGCTGAATACTACAGAATGCCAAACCTCTATTATGACGGTTACAACCTTGAGTTTACCGTAGAGAACGGGGTTATCGGGATTGCAAAACAGCCTATGGGTTACAACCACTCTTCATATGGGATGATATCATGGGATCCGAGATACCCTGCTGAGTGCCTGGTTACAGGGAAGGTTTACAATTTTACCGTAGCCTTCACAGTTACTGCCGGTTCTTTTGGCAAGTTTTACGAAACGCTTACCATGCCATAATCAATCCATATGTATTTATAAAAAGGGATCGCAATTGCGGTCCCTTTTTTGTTGAAACATAATTGGCATCAATATTAAAAAATATTCATACATTTGTTAATTACGACAACAGCTAATTACATAAAAGTCATATATTATGAAGAGATATATCCGTTTTATACCAATTTTCCTGATTTTGCTCTCACTGCTTTTCTCTTGCGAAAAGGAGCCGCCTGCCCAACTTGAGTTATCTTCTACAACGGTCTTGCTTTCCAATTCCGGAGCAGAGGCCACAATTGAGATCACTGCCAATGGCAACTGGACTGCATCAGTTGCATCGACCTGGTGTACGATAAGTCCGTCGAGCGGTAAGGGGAACGGTACTGTCAGGATTGTTGCGAATGACAACATAGGGGATGAGGAAAGAAGTGTTACCCTAAATATTGTAAGCAGGGAACTTAAGAAATATGTCAAGATTGTCCAGGATGTATCATCCCTGGAGCTGGACAGGAACCTTTTTAACCTCCCAAAAGGCGGGGCTTCTGCTACCTTGGCTGTTACATCCAATACTTCCTGGGAAGTGTTTATACCGGCCAATGCCGGCTGGATCTCTGCTAACCCCAAAAAAGGGGAGGGGAATGCCAATGTGGTGTTTATCATAACCGCGAATCAGGATGTGGAAAGGGATGCAGTGGTAGAGGTAAAGTATGGAAACAGAAGTAAAAACCTTACCATAGTTCAGGAACGAGGGATAAACAGGGAGCCACTCGCGCCTGTACTTAAGTCTCCTGTTGCAGATGCCACTGATATAACAAGATTGCCGGCATTCAGGTGGTCATCTGCAAAAGATCCTGACGGTGACGAGGTTTCTTATGTTTTTGAGTATGGTAAAGAACCCGGTACATGGATATCCACGGTCCCGACGGAAGATTCCATCTACTATTTACCCGCCTACCTTGATCCTGGACAAAAATACTACTGGAGGGTCACTGCTGTCGATAAATTTGACGGGGCAAGTTCTACTGTAGCCCAAAGCAGCTTTACAACCGGAACTGCTACAAGTTATTTTGACGGCGAATACAAAGTTTACCAGACTCATACAAAGGGGAGTTATCCATCGGTCTTGGTTTTCATGGGAGATGGATACCAGGCTGAGGACCATGTTGAGGGAGGATTGTTGGACAACCACCTGGACGAGGGTATAGAAGCATTCTTTTCGGTAGAACCATATAAATCTTACAGGGAGTATTTCACTGTATACAAAGTAGGTGCCTACTCCCGGGACAGCGGAGTAAAACAGACTGATAAAAATATTTTGAAACGCTCGGCTTTCAATTCTGATTTCCTTGGCGGATCGTCAATGTCTACAAATACCGATCTGGTTTTCCAGTATGCAAGGGTTATACCCGGTATTGACGAAGAGGCGTTAAAAAACACTCTTATGGTTTTGGTCGTCAATGAAAACAGGTATGCCGGAACATGCTGGATGTGGTCCGATGGCAAAGCTGTTGCTATTGCTCCGGTAAGCAGATCTACTTCGTCTGGAACACATTTCAGCAATATTGTCAACCATGAGGCAGGGGGGCATGGTTTTGGGCGGTTGGCAGATGAATACATCAATTCGGCTAATACAGGGAAAACCCTTCCGGAAGCTGATAAAACCAGCTTTTTGAACTTTGTAAATGCCGGATTTTATGCAAACGTGGATGTCACAGGCGATCAAACCAGTGTCAAATGGAAGCATTTTATAGGGCTTCCCGGGTATTCCAGGGTCGGTGTGTATGAAGGTGCTATTTATTATACATTTGGAGCTTGGAGGTCCGAGACATCCAGCTGTATGATCCATAACGAAAAATATTACAATGCCCCCTCCAGGGAGGCTATTGTCAAAAGGATTCTCAAGACAGCCGGGGAACCATATTCCTTGAACGAGTTTGTTACCAAGGATATAGAAAAGTCTCCTTCGGTACAGGCAGCAATACAAACCAAAAGTGTGAATCCATTTACTTTTGTGCCTCTTGCACCACCTGTTTTGGTAAAATGACCAATTGTTTAAATAAAAAGAGGGACCCTGTACAGGGCCCCTCTTTTTATTTAGAACAGCATCTTACTCCTCTTTTTTACTCTTGAAAGCTCTTTGGTAGTCATCTTTGGAGGTTACGATAATCTTTTCGTATTCCCTGGTACCGGTACCGGCAGGAATAAGGTGTCCGCAGATAACATTCTCCTTGAGTCCCTCCAGCGTATCCTTTTTACCGTATGTTGCGGCTTCGGAAAGAACTTTGGTTGTCTCCTGGAATGAAGCGGCAGACATAAAGCTGTTGGTCCGTAGTGCTGCACGGGTGATCCCCTGCAGAACCTGGTTGGAAGTGGCAGGAATGGCATCCCTTGCTTCTACCAACTTAAGGTCCCTCCTCTTGAGAGTGGAGTTCTCTTCACGCAACCTTCTTACGGATACAATCATCCCTGGCTTAAGTTCATTGGAATCTCCGGAATCCTGGATAACCTTCTTATCATAGATATCGTCGTTTTCCTGCATGAACTCCCATTTGTCTACTAATTGCTCGGGTAAGAAACGGGTATCACCAGGATCAACAATTTCTAGCTTGCGCATCATTTGCCTTACTATAATTTCGAAGTGTTTGTCGTTGATCTTAACACCCTGCATACGGTATACCTCCTGGATCTCATTCACGATGTACTCCTGTACCTTGGTTGGCCCTTGTATGGCAAGTATGTCGGTTGGTGAAATTGCTCCCTCTGACAGAGGCATTCCTGCCCTGATGTAATCATTTTCCTGAACCAGGATCTGCTTGGAGAGAGGTACGAGGTATCTCATCTCTTCACCGGTTTTGGATTTGATTATGATCTCACGGTTACCACGTTTGATTTTACCCATCTGCACCTCTCCGTTTATTGCAGATACTGTGGCCGGGTTCGAAGGGTTCCTGGCTTCGAAAAGCTCTGTAACCCTGGGAAGACCTCCGGTAATATCACCGGATTTTCCAATGGCCCTTGGTATCTTGATCAGGATATCGCCGGCTTTTACCTTTTTGCCGTTTTCAACAATAATGTGGGCACCTACCGGCAAGTTGTACTGGCGGAGCTCATTTTTATTGTCATCCATAATCTTGATAGTAGGGTTCTTAGATTTATCCCTGGACTCTATGATAACCTTCTCTTTGTGGAGGGAGTACTCATCGGCAGCCTCTTCACGGTATGTTACACCTTCGATTAGGTTGTCGAATAAAACCTTACCACCCATTTCGGCAATTGTGAGTGCATTGTATGCATCCCATTCACATATCTTGTCGCCTTTTTTCACAGACTCTCCATTCTTGAAATAGAGGGTTGCTCCGTACGGTATATTATGGTTGGAAAGTACTATGCCGGTATTGACGTCAACAATACGCATTTCTGCTGTACGTCCGATCACAATCTCAATTTTTTCGCCGACTGCGTTTTCCTTGATAAGAGTCCTTAACTCTTCGAATTCGAGGCGTCCGTCGTAACGGGCTACAATTTCGTTTTCGGATGCAATGCTGGAAGCAGTACCCCCAACGTGGAAAGTTCGGAGAGTAAGCTGTGTTCCAGGTTCACCAATCGATTGGGCTGCAATTACACCCACAACTTCCCCAATTTCTACCATCTTGCCTCTTGCCAGGTTCCTTCCGTAGCACTTTGCACAAACGCCCTTGCGGGATTCACAGGTAAGTACGGAACGGATTTCTACATGTTCAATAGGCAGGGTTTCTATGAGTGCCGCTATATCTTCTGTAATCTCCTGACCTGTTTCAAGTATCTTTTCCCCTGTAAGCGGGTTGTATACGTCATGAACTGATGTTCTGCCAAGTATCCTGTCGTAGAGTGATTCGACGATTTCGTCTTTGTTTTTGATGGCTGTGGCAACAAGGCCCCTGAGTGTACCGCAGTCATCTTCATTGATGATCACATCGTGTGAAACGTCAACAAGACGGCGTGTCAGGTATCCGGCGTCAGCTGTCTTAAGGGCTGTGTCGGCCAAACCTTTACGTGCACCGTGGGTTGAAATGAAATACTCCAGTACCGATAGCCCCTCCTTGAAGTTGGAGAGAATGGGGTTCTCAATAATCTCAGCCGATGTTGCTCCAGATTTCTGGGGTTTTGCCATCAAACCCCTCATACCCGATAACTGGCGAATCTGCTCTTTGGATCCCCTTGCTCCGGAGTGAAGCATCATGTAAACAGGGTTAAATCCTTGTCTGTCGGTAGCAATCCTTTTTTCGACAATATTGGTAAGCTTTGAGTTGGTGGAAGTCCAGATGTCAATGATTTGATTGTACCTTTCGTTGTTGGTAATCAAACCATTATTGTATGAAAACATAATGTTCTCCACCTGTTTGTAACCATCCTCTATCAGGTGGGCCTTCTCTTCGGGAATTATGACATCTTCGAGGTTAAAGGAGAGTCCTCCTTTGAAAGCCATCCTGAATCCGATCTCCTTGATATCATCCAGGAATTGGGCTGTACGGGCAACACCCGAAACTTTAAGAACAACTCCGATAATATCCCTGAGCGATTTTTTGGTCAGGATTTCATTGATGTAGCCTACCTCTTTTGGTACAACCTGGTTGAACAGGATTCTTCCTACGGTGGTTTTCACCATTTGGTTGCCCTTTGAAAGATCGCTGTAGTCTTTAGGTATCCTCACTTCAATCTCGGCATGCAGGGCAACGGTACCTTCATTATATCCAATGATAACCTCTTCGGGCCCGTAGAACTTCATATTTTCGCCTTTTACCCCTGGACGTGCTTTGGTAATATAGTAAAGGCCAAGCACCATGTCCTGAGAAGGAACGGTGATAGGAGCTCCGTTGGCGGGGTTTAGGATGTTGTGGGATCCAAGCATAAGTAATTGTGCCTCCAGGATTGCAGCATTTCCCAAAGGGAGGTGNNGGTCACCGTCAAAGTCAGCGTTGAAAGCTGTACATGAGAGTGGATGGAGCTGGATAGCCTTTCCTTCTATAAGTTTGGGCTGGAAAGCCTGGATACCGAGCCTGTGCAGGGTAGGTGCACGGTTTAGCATAACCGGATGTCCCTTCATTACGTTTTCCAGGATATCCCAAATTACCGGATCTTTGCGATCTACAATTTTCTTTGCAGATTTCACAGTTTTAACAATTCCTCTTTCGATCAGTTTCCTTATGACAAAGGGTTTGAATAGTTCGGCAGCCATATCCTTTGGTATCCCGCATTCATGCATTTTGAGTTCGGGTCCTACCACGATTACGGAACGGGCAGAGTAGTCAACCCTTTTACCCAAAAGGTTTTGACGGAAACGTCCTTGTTTGCCTTTAAGGCTGTCCGACAGGGATTTGAGGGTACGGTTTGCTTCGGTCTTAACTGCGTTAGATTTCCTTGAGTTATCAAACAATGAGTCAACAGCTTCCTGAAGCATCCTTTTTTCGTTACGAAGGATGACTTCGGGTGCTTTGATCTCGATAAGTCTTTTTAGACGGTTGTTGCGGATAATCACCCTTCTGTAGAGGTCATTCAGGTCTGAGGTAGCAAACCTGCCTCCGTCGAGAGGAACCAAGGGTCTGAGTTCGGGGGGAATCACCGGAATAACTTTGAGTATCATCCATTCGGGATGGTTGATATTCTTGGATTCACGGAATGCTTCAACTACGCTGAGGCGTTTTAGCGCCTCGGCCTTTCTTTGCTGGGATGTTTCGGTCTCTGTCTTGTGGCGGAGTTCGTACGATAGATTATCCAGATCTATGCGACCCAACATTTTGAAAATCGCTTCTGCACCCATACCAGCGATAAACTTGTTTGGGTCGTTGTCTTCCAAGTGTTGGTTGTCTTTGGGAAGAGAGTCCAGAATAGCCAGATATTCGTCCTCGGTAAGGAAATCGTGCTCTTTGACCCCGTCAGTTGCTTTAACTCCGGCCTGGATTACAATATACCTTTCGTAGTAAATTATAGCTTCCAGTTTTTTTGACGGAATACCCAGCAGATATCCGATTTTGTTAGGAGTACTGCGGAAGTACCAGATGTGGGCTACAGGTACGGTTAGGGAGATGTGTCCCATCCTTTCCCTCCTGACCTTTTTCTCGGTAACCTCTACACCGCACCTGTCGCAGACTATCCCCCTGTAACGGATTCTTTTATATTTGCCGCAATGGCATTCGTAATCCTTGTAGGGACCGAATATCCTTTCACAAAAAAGTCCGTCCCGTTCGGGTTTATAGGTCCTGTAGTTAACAGTTTCGGGCTTGAGGACTTCACCTGAGGATCTTTCCAGAATCTCTTCGGGAGAGGCCAGGCTTATTGTGATCTGGTTAAAGTTGCTTTTTACCTTTATATCTTTTTTTGTAGACATGTTATTCTAGTTCAAAGATTTTTATTACAATAAATTATTAATCAAGGTTTATGCTCAAACCGAGTCCACGTAGTTCGTGGAGAAGTACGTTGAGCGACTCCGGTATACCGGCAGCCGGCATAGGGTCTCCCTTGACAATAGCCTCATATGCACGTGACCTTCCGGTAACGTCGTCGGACTTGATGGTAAGTATTTCCTGAAGGATATTGGCTGCTCCAAACGCTTCAAGTGCCCATACCTCCATCTCTCCGAATCTTTGCCCTCCAAACTGTGCTTTACCTCCAAGTGGTTGCTGGGTGATAAGTGAGTAAGGGCCTATTGAACGGGCGTGCATCTTGTCGTCAACCATGTGCCCAAGCTTGAGCATGTAAATTATGCCGACAGTTGCAGGCTGGTCAAATAGTTCACCGGAACCACCGTCCCTCAGGTAGGTCTTACCATATTTAGGGACACCGGCTTTATCTGTAAACTGGTTTATTTCATCCAGTTCGGCACCGTCAAAGATTGGTGTGCTAAACTTGACTCCGAGCTCTTTTCCTGCCCATCCGAGTACTGTTTCGTAGATTTGACCCAGGTTCATACGGGATGGTACACCAAGAGGGTTCAGAACAATGTCCACAATTGAGCCGTTTTCCAGGAAAGGCATATCCTCGTCCCTTACAACCTTTGCAACAATACCTTTGTTACCGTGTCGGCCTGCCATTTTGTCCCCAACCCTGATCTTACGTTTTTTTGCAATATAAACTTTTGCAAGCTGCATAATACCGGTGGGAAGTTCATCTCCGATTGTGAGGTTGTATTTAATCCTTTTGAGTTCGGCGTCAAACTCCTTATGGGCAATCAGATAATTGTTGATCAATAATTTGATTTGGTTGTTTGTGTTCTTGTCTGTAGTCCACTTAACCGGATTGATGTTTTCGTAATCTATCTTCTCGAGCACATCCAGTTTAAAGTCAGAACCCTTTGAAATAATATCAGCTCCGTAAAGATCCGAAACTCCTTGGGAAACCTTATTGAACAGCAGGGCTGACAGCCTTGCAAGGAAATCCTGGCGAAGATTTCCGGTTTTTCGTGCAAAATTCTCCTCGGCTTGCTGGATTTGGTTTTTAGAAACGTTCTTTCCTTTTTTGTTGTTCTCCTTTGTTACCCTGGAGAACAGACGTTTGTCAATGACAGTACCTCTTAGTGAGGGAGAGGCTTTGAGGGATGCATCTTTCACATCACCTGCCTTATCCCCGAATATTGCCCTAAGAAGCTTCTCTTCGGGAGAAGGGTCGCTCTCTCCTTTAGGAGTTATCTTACCAATAAGTATATCCCCGGGCTCCACATTGGCTCCGATCCTGATAATACCGTTTTCGTCGAGGTCTTTGGTTGCTTCTTCGCTCACATTGGGTATGTCCGAAGTAAGCTCCTCCATACCCCTCTTGGTATCCCTGACCTCCATTATATATTCGTCTACATGGATAGAGGTGAAGACATCTTCGCGGAGTAACCTTTCCGAAATTACGATAGCATCTTCAAAATTATAACCTTGCCATGGCATGAATGCTACTTTAAGGTTCCTACCCAGTGCCAGTTCGCCGCTTTCGGTTGCATAGCCTTCGGTAAGGATTTGACCGGTCTCAACTTTATCCCCTTTACGGACAAAAGGCTTGAGGGTTACAGATGTGTTTTGGTTGGTTTTGCGGTAAAGAGGTAGTTTATATACGGTAATTTCCGGTTCAAAGCTTACAAACTTTTCTACATCCGTCATTTCGTATTTGACGTGGATCTCCTTTGCGTCTACATAAACAACTTCGCCTTTGCCCTTTGCCGTAATCTGTATCCGGGAGTCCTTCACAACCGGTCCTTCCAAACCGGTTCCAACTATAGGGGCTTCGGGTTTGATCAAAGGAACTGCCTGCCTCATCATGTTGGATCCCATCAACGCACGGTTTGCATCATCATGTTCAAGGAAGGGGATAAGAGAGGCTGCTATGGAGGCTATCTGGTTGGGAGAGACGTCCACAAGGTGAACATCTTCGCGACCAACGACAGGATAGTCTGCCTCGAAACGGCATTTGATCCTTTCGTCGGTGATAAGTCCGTCCTCTGCAATGTGTACATTGGCTTGGGCCACCATTTTCTCCTCCTCATCCTCTGCACTCATATAGACAATCCCTTTGGTGGTCATGTCTACTTTGCCTTCGTCTACTTTGCGATAAGGTGTTTCAATAAAACCAAGGTCGTTGATTTTTGCGTAGACACAAAGTGATGAGATAAGTCCGATGTTAGGACCTTCGGGAGTCTCAATAGGGCAAAGCCTTCCATAGTGTGTGTAGTGCACGTCCCTTACCTCGAAACCTGCCCTGTCCCTTGAGAGACCACCGGGCCCAAGTGCCGAAAGACGTCTTTTGTGGGTCATCTCGGCCAACGGATTGGTTTGGTCCATGAATTGGGACAACTGGCTTGTTCCGAAAAACGAGTTGATTACAGATGACAGGGTTTTGGCGTTTATAAGGTCGATAGGGGTGAATACCTCATTGTCCCTTACATTCATCCTTTCCCTGATGGTTCTTGCCATACGGGACAAACCGACACTGAACTGGTTGGCAAGCTGTTCGCCAACAGTCCTGATCCTTCTGTTGCTCAGGTGGTCGATATCGTCAACAATAGCTTTGGAGTTTATCAGTTGGATCAGGTAACGGATAATTTCAATAATGTCTTGTTTGGTCAATACCCTGGTCTCATCGGAAATGTTGAGGTTGAGCTTATGGTTGAGCCTGTACCTTCCAACTTGGCCAAGGTCGTATCTTTTATCGGAGAAGAACAATTTGTCTATGACATCCCTTGCCGTAGCTTCGTCAGGTGGTTCTGAGTTGCGAAGCTGGCGGTAGGTGTAAAAAATTGCCTCTTTCTCTGAGTTTGTCTGGTCTTTTTGGAGTGTATTGTGAATAATGGCATAATCGCTTATGTTTGCATCCTCTTTATGAACCAGTATGGTATCAACACCCGATTCGAGTATGATATCAAGATGGAATTCTTCGAGGACTGTCTCGCGGTCAAGCGCTATTTCGTTTCTTTCTATATATACAACTTCTCCGGTATCTTCATCTACAAAATCTTCGTTCCAGGTCTTCAAAACTCTTGCTGCCAACTTGCTGCCAATGCATTTCTTGAGATTGGTCTTGTTGACCTTTATTTCGTTAGCCAAACCGAATATATCAAGTATATCCTTGTCTCCTTCGTAACCGATAGCCCTGAGCAGGGTGGTTACAGGTAATTTTTTCTTACGGTCGATATATGCATACATTACATTGTTTATGTCTGTTGCAAATTCGATCCAGGACCCTTTGAAAGGAATAATCCTTGCAGAGTAAAGTTTTGTACCGTTGGCATGCACGCTTTGTCCAAAGAACACACCGGGTGAACGGTGGAGCTGGGATACCACAATCCTTTCGGAACCATTAATCACAAATGTTCCTCTGGGTGTCATGTAAGGAATTGTTCCAAGGTAAACGTCTTGGATAACAGTATCAAAGTCCTCGTGTTCGGGATCGGTACAGTATAGTTTTAGTTTGGCTTTTAGTGGTACACTGTATGTCAGTCCCCTGTCCAGACACTCTTCGATAGTGTATCTTGGCGGGTCTATGAAGTAGTCTATGAACTCCAGTACAAAATTGTTCCGCGTATCGGTAATTGGAAATATCTCTTGGAATACTTTGTAGAGACCTTCATTCTTTCGATTCTCGGGCGTGGTCTCAAGCTGGAAGAAATCCTTAAAAGATTTCAACTGAACTTCTAAAAAATCGGGATAATCCAGAAGGGATTTAGAAGTCGCGAATGTAATCCGCTGATTTGTATTTTTTTGCGACATTGTGTTCGGATTGGTTGGAAATATAATAAAATAACGACAAAAAGGTTTAGAGCCCTATACGGCTCTAAACCTGATGGTATACCCCGTTAAACGGGTTGTGGAGTTATTTAATTTCAACTTCTCCGCCCGCTTCTTCGATTTGAGATTTAACTTGTTCTGCTTCGGCTTTGGAAACTTTTTCCTTGATAGCTTTAGGAGCAGCATCAACCAGTTCTTTAGCCTCTTTAAGACCAAGACCTGTAATCTCTTTTACTACTTTAACTATTTGAAGTTTAGCTTGTCCGGCAGAAACGAGGACAACGTCAAACTGAGTTTGTTCAACTTCGGCTGCTGCTCCTGCTGCTGCAGGGGCTGCTACTGCCACAGCTGCTGCTGCAGGCTCGATTCCGTACTCGTCTTTAAGGATTTGTGCTAATTCTTGAACTTCTTTAACAGACAGGTTAACTAATTCTTCTGCAAATTTCTTGATATCTGCCATGGTTATAATTGTTTAAAAAATGATTATTATTCAGTTATTCTTTTTCTGATAAGGTCTTGACAATTCCTGCTATCTTGCCTCCGCCACTTGAAACAAGTGCCGAAACAACATTTTGTACAGGAGATTGAAGAAGACCGATGATGTCACCGATAAGTTCTTCACGTGACTTAATTGCAATAAGTGCTTCCAATTGGTTCTCACCAACATAGGCGCACTCTTGTACCAACGCACCTTTCAGTACAGGTTTTCCGTGCTCTTTGCCGAACTCTTTGATAAGTTTGGCAGGAACGTTCACGTTTTCGGTGAACATAACTGCAGTCGGACCTGCAAGGATAGGGAACAGGTTCTCGGAATCTGCCAGTCCTTTTTGTTCAAGAGCTTTACGGAGTAAAGTATTCTTGACAACCAGTAGCTTGATGTTTTTTTCAAAGCAAGCGCGACGAAGCATAGCAGTTTTCGCAGCGTTAAGGCCGGAAATGTCTGCCACATAAAAGTTAGGAGTAACTTCGAATTGTGCTACCAGACTTTCAATAATTTGTGTTTTCTCTTCTTTTCTCATAAAACATTAGTTATTTATTCGGCAGCACTGATTGCTTTGCTATCCACATTAATACCAGGACTCATGGTAGATGACAAGAAGACGCTTTTAACGTAAGTTCCTTTGAGAGCCTGAGGTTTGAGTTTTATAACAGTGTTAAGAAACTCTATTGCATTTTCTGCAAGTTTTTCGGGATCGAAGGAGACTTTACCTATAGATGCATGGACAATACCTGTCTTGTCTACTTTAAAGTCAATTTTACCGGCTTTCACTTCGGAAACAGCCTTTCCTACCTCCATGGTAACAGTACCGGTTTTGGGGTTGGGCATCAGACCACGTGGTCCGAGGATTCTTCCGATAGCACCAATTTTAGCCATAACAGAAGGCGTACAGATGATTACATCAACATCTGTCCATCCGTTCTTGATTTTTTCGATATAGTCATCAAGACCTACAAAATCTGCTCCTGCAGCGGTGGCTTCGGCCTCTTTATCCGGAGTACATAGTACCAGAACACGAACAGCTTTACCTGTACCGTGTGGAAGAGTCACAACGCCGCGCACCATTTGGTTCGCTTTACGGGGGTCTACTCCCAGACGTACAGCAATGTCAACTGAAGCATCAAACTTTGTAAAAGAAATTTCCTTTACCAGCTTGCAGGCTTCGGAGAGCTTGTATTGCTTGTCGGGATCGACCTTGGCGTATACTATTTTTTGATTTTTTGTTAGCTTACTCATTATCGCAGGATTTTTTCTATTTTACATCTTCGGGAAAATCCCCGGTAACAGTTATACCCATGCTTCGTGCAGTACCGGCCACCATTGTCATGGCAGACTTTAGTGTAAATGCATTCATATCGGGCATTTTATCTGTAGCAATAGCTTTGATCTGTTCCCAGTTTACAGATCCTACCTTCTTACGGTTTGGTTCAGCCGAACCTGACTGGATCTTTGCTGCTTCTTTAAGCTGCACTGCAACAGGGGGTTGTTTTACAATGAAAGTAAATGACTTGTCACTGAAAACAGTAATAATAACAGGAAGTACTTTCCCTGCTTTATCCTGTGTACGTGCATTGAACTGCTTGCAAAAATCCATTATGTTCACCCCTTTGGAACCAAGTGCTGGTCCTACGGGAGGTGAGGGGTTGGCTGCACCGCCTTTAATCTGCAGTTTAATGAGAGCGGCAACTTCTTTAGCCATAATGTTATTATTAATTATTCTTTAATTACTTGAACAAAATTCAACTCTAAAAGAGTTTTTCTTCCAAAGATTTTTACCATCACTTTGAGCTTCTTTTTGTCTTCGAGAATCTCCTCAACAGTTCCGTCAAAACCGTTAAAAGGACCATCGATAACCTTAACAGGCTCTCCGATGATAAATGGAGTGATATTCTCCTCTTCTTTCTCGGCAAGCTCGTCCACGCGACCCAGTATCCTGTTTACCTCTGACTGACGGAGAGGAACAGGCTCTTTGTCTTTGCCGGATTTTTCTGTGAGAAAACCCGATATGTGTGGAAGATTGCGAATAAGATGCTGGATCTCTCCTGTAAGGGATGCCTCAATAAGGATATAGCCGGGATAGAAAATACGCTCCATACTGACTTTTTTACCGTTTTTTACCTGGTAAATTTTTTCGGTAGGGATAAGAACCTGAGAAACGAAATCTTCCAGGTTTAACCTTTTGACTTCATTCTCAATGTATTCTTTTGCTTTCTTTTCTTTTCCTCCGGCTGCCCTTACGACATACCATTTTTTGGAATTATCACTCATAAGATTAGTACAGCATGTTGTAAATAAAAGTCATGATGTTTCTGAACCCCAGGTCCATACCAAAAATGACCAAAGCGAATATCAAAGAAGCGATCATCACAACGATGGCCGAACTTTGAAGCTGGGACCAAGTTGGCCAGCTCACCTTTTTTACTAACTCAGTGTACGATTCCTGAAAGTACAATCTAATTTTGTTCATTTTAATATGATTGCGGCTTGAGACAATGGAAGCTTGGCTCTCACCGGTTACTATAACTATCGGAGCGTAACCACCGATGTTGCAGGGGCAGAGAGATTCGAACTCCCATCAACGGTTTTGGAGACCGCTATTCTACCCTTGAACTATGCCCCTTTAAAACAAAGCATAAGCCGGCTATTGAAATACCAACTTATGCTTTTGATATTTAGTCTAAAAGCTCGGTTACCTGACCTGCTCCAACTGTACGACCACCTTCGCGGATAGCGAAACGAAGACCTTGGTTGATAGCTACAGGGTAGATAAGCTCTACAGTGATCGAAACGTTGTCACCAGGCATTACCATTTCTGTTCCTTCGGGAAGCATGATTTCGCCGGTTACGTCAAGAGTACGGATAAAGAACTGAGGACGATATTTGTTGTGGAAAGGAGTGTGACGGCCACCTTCGTCTTTTTTAAGTACATAGATCTCAGCTTTGAACCTCTTGTGAGGAGTGATTGTACCCGGTTTTGCGATAACCTGGCCACGCTTGATCTCCTTTTTGTCAATACCACGGAGAAGAAGACCAACGTTGTCACCGGCTTCTCCTCTGTCAAGGATCTTGCGGAACATCTCAACACCTGTTACGGTAGATTTCTTGGGCTCTTCGCCAAGGCCGATAATCTGGATCTCCTCACCAGTTTTGATAACACCTGTCTCGATACGACCAGTAGCAACAGTACCACGGCCTGTGATTGAGAAGACGTCTTCTACCGGCATTAGGAAAGGTTTTTCGTTTTCACGTGGAGGAATCGGAATGTATTCGTCAACGTTATTCATCAGGTCCATAACAACGTCTTCCCATTGAGGATCGCCGTTAAGTGCACCTAGGGCAGAACCACGCAATACAGGAGCGTTGTCGCCATCAAAGTTATAGAAGCTGAGAAGTTCGCGAACCTCCATCTCTACGAGGTCGATCATCTCAGGATCGTCTACAATGTCAACTTTGTTAAGGAAAACCACAATCCTGGGAACGTTTACCTGACGTGCAAGCAGGATGTGCTCACGTGTCTGGGGCATAGGACCATCGGTTGCAGCAACTACAAGAATGGCACCGTCCATCTGGGCAGCACCTGTAACCATGTTCTTAACGTAGTCGGCGTGGCCAGGACAGTCAACGTGCGCATAGTGACGACGCTCTGTCTGATACTCTACGTGAGAGGTGTTGATGGTAATACCACGCTCTTTTTCTTCGGGAGCGTTGTCGATAGAATCAAATGAACGTACTTCAGAAAGTCCTTTTCTTGCAAGCACTGTGGTGATAGCCGCAGTCAAAGTGGTCTTGCCATGGTCAACGTGACCAATGGTACCGATGTTTACGTGTGGCTTGTCCCTTTTAAAAGTTTCTTTTGCCATAATAATAGAATTTTAATTTTAATTAATTTTTTACACACTTGTAGAGCCGGTGACGGGAATTGAACCCGTGACCTCTTCCTTACCAAGGAAGCGCTCTACCTCTGAGCTACACTGGCTTACT
>WARP01000646.1_pt1 | contig 19951 bp, 13 predicted proteins | sample 4769151 | NCBI WGS metagenome assembly WARP01 (sample SAMN08893023, study PRJNA449175) | gut metagenome | isolation source: rumen sample fed with dry roughage | host: cow | place: India: Nagpur | collected 2016
CATCAGACTCTTTTTTTTTGTCAAATTGTTTACAGATATAACTTTTAGAGGAATTTTTATTACTTTTATTAAATCTAAACAATAATGGTAATGACAAACTTTATTAAAAAATACGAGAGATATGTCTTTATTCTTCTCTCTGTAATTCTAATGCTTTACATTGCAGTAGAAATTTTTGAACTGGTTTATCAGTTTTTCCTTTCAATACTTTCACCGGAACAATCAAACGGAAGATTACTTGTTTCAAATTCTCTTCTTAAGGACTTTCTTCCGATTTTCTTTAATATTTTAATTGCAATTGAGCTTATTGATACATTTCTTGTCTATATGCAGAAGCACACTATCAAAGTATTAAATATTCTTCTGATAGGCCTAATCGCAATTGGCAGAAAATTAATTGCTTTTGATTTTAATGATTTATCCGGGCTTTCAAATTTGGGATTAGCTGCATTAATTATTGCGCTTGCCGGTGGGTATTACCTAATTAAGACAGATGAATACAAAGAGAGGGAGTGTAAAGATAAGTTTGACAACAAGATAGATTAATCAATAAATTTATGAATTCAAAAAAAATTGGCCTTACAGCTTTAGCTGTCGTGGTTTCTCTTTTACTATCAGCCCAGCAAGCAGGAAAATGGACCTTGGTTATTCATGGAGGAGCAGGTGGAGCTCCTAAAAATCTGACAGAGGCAGCGAAAAAGAGCTACGAGAAGCATCTTGAGGAGGCTTTGAGAATAGGTGTTCTTATGCTTAAAAATGGAGAGTCTGCACTCAATGTTACACAAAAAGTCGTTAACTACATGGAGGATTGTCCGTTGTTCAATGCTGGAAAAGGTGCTGTAATGAATATCGATGGTATTCATGAACTGGATGCTGCTATAATGGACGGTTCGAATCTTAAAGCGGGTGCAATAGCCGGTGTAAGGGATATAAAAAATCCTGTAAATGCAGCCAGATTAGTTATGGATAGTACATCACATGTTCTTTTAATTGGTTATGGCGCATCGGTGTTTGCAAAGGAGATGGGTTTGGATATTGTTGATAATTCTTATTTTACAACAAATTCTCGTTCAAAACAGTTGAATGAGATTAAAAAAGGAGAAACAAAAAGTGATCCAAGAGGAACTGTTGGGTGTGTTGCGATGGATGTAAATGGAAACTTAGCAGCAGCAACATCTACAGGAGGAATGTCAGGAAAAAAATGGGGAAGAGTTGGTGATGTTCCGGTAATTGGTGCCGGTACATATGCAAATAATGCCACTGTTGCAGTCTCTGCAACAGGTCATGGAGAGTTATGGATAAGAAGAGTAGTTGCTTATGATATATCGGCTTTAATAGAATATAAATCATTATCCCTAAAGGATGCCGCTAACGAGGTAATATTTAATAAAATTGATCCTATGGGTGGATCTGGAGGAGGAATAATTGCTGTTGATAAGAGTGGTAATTTTGTAATGACTTTTAATACAGGTCTTATGCACCGTGCATGGGCAACATCTGAAGGAGATTCAGGTGTAGGAGTACTAAAAGGAGAAGAGAAAAAAGTTATTCTAAATTAATAACAATGAAGAGAATTAAAATTGGACTTCTTACAAAGGTCATTATTGCAATTATTCTTGGTATTACTTCATCTTATATAATACCTGATTCTATTGTAAGAGCTTTTGTTACATTTAATTCAATATTTAGTAATTTCCTTGGCTTCACTATACCTCTGATTATTTTGGGTCTTGTTGCTCCCGGTATAGCAGACCTGGGAAAAACGGCAGGAAAATTACTGGCAATAACTGCATTAATAGCATATTTATCAACAGTATTTGCTGGATATTTTTCTTTTTTTACTACTGAGTGGTCATTACCCTTATTAATTGACAAAAATGAAAATTTTCATGATTTAAGTCAATTATCATCAAATCAGATATTACACTATTTTACTGTTGATATGCCTCTTGTTATGAGTGTTACTTCTGCTCTTATTCTTGCTTTTGTAATTGGATTAGGTGTGTCAGGGATGAAAACCAATAATATAAAAAATATTCTTTCTGAATTTAGGGAGTTAGTTACTACGATAATAGTTAAGGCAATAATTCCACTTTTACCAATTTATATTTTTGGGATTTTCTTAAAAATTGCGTCAGAGGGACAGGCAACTATGATCATGAAACTTTTCTTTAAAGTGATAATCGTAATTTTTGTCATGCATATTATTCTTCTGCTCACTCAATTTATTATTGCCGGATTTATTACGAAAAAAAATCCCTTCAGAGCATTAATTAATATGCTACCCGCATATATGACAGCTTTAGGCACTCAATCTTCCGCTGCAACCATACCTGTTACCCTTGCACAAGCAAAGAAAAATGGAGTGGATCCGGAGTTGGCTGATTTTGTAATACCACTCTGTGCAACAATCCATTTGTCAGGTAGTATGTTAAAAATAGTATCCTGTGCATTTGCAATAATGTGGATGATGAATATGCCATACTCTGCGGAGATGTTTTCAGGGTTTATTTTTATACTTGCCATAACAATGGTTGCTGCTCCCGGTGTTCCGGGAGGAGCTATAATGGCAGCAATTGGGGTACTGCAATCAACTCTGTTGTTTGATGAGCAAGCTATAGGTTTAATGATTGCATTATATATTGCAATGGATAGCTTTGGTACTGCATGTAATGTAACCGGAGATGGGGCGATTGCTATGATTGTAAATAAGATAAACAGAAAAATTACCGTCCGGAATCCAGTATAAGTGTTTTTAGTGTAGATACCAGATTTTTGTTACTGTTCATATCTTCAATATTTAGGTGCATTCTGTATCTCCAATAGTGTTTTGGATTAGATGGAATGTTAATTCTTTCAGAATTTGGATTCTCTTTTCTCAACTCTGGAAATATTGATAACCAATCTTGTAATGGAAGTACTGTAAGCATTGAAGGCGAGTTGAGATGGTTTTTAATTATCTTAATGCATATCCATGGCTCACAGAAGATTGGTGACTCTCCTTTTTCATTAAGTATGTTATTATAATACTCTTGTGTAACCGAACGATTCTCTTCCCACCATCCTCTGAGTGTGCTTGTATCATGGGTTCCCGTTGTGCAAACTGACAGATATGGATATTCTGATGTTTTTCCAAACTTTGAATTTGGATCCTTAGGCATTCTTTCAATTTCAAGTGACAGGATGCTTAATGATTTCAATGCTGTAGGAACACAAGATGGGATCATGCCAAGATCTTCTCCGCAAACAAGCATATCTGTTGACGAAATTAGTGAGGGTAGTTTTTTCATAGCACTATTAAACCAATAACCATCATTTCTGTGATAAAAGAACAAATTATAAATCTTGTTGTATGATTCTTTTAACCACTCAGGGAGACTTTGATATGATCTGGTGTATTGTGCAGATATTCTGGGATGATATTTATTATTATCATAAGGATCCTGAATAAAAAGCACCTCTGTTATGAGAGAAAATAGAGACTCTTTGTGTCTAAGCAATCTATGATTTGGGTTTGAAACGAAGTAATTATCAATTTGTCTTTGGTTGGAAAATTGGGGTTTAAATCTATAGACATCAAACTCAATATGGTCAAAAAAGCAGGAGATAATTTCAGTTGAATCATCTTTGAAATACTCTTTGATTATTGATTCTCTGATATATGGTGTACAGTCCCTTTCAAAGTTAAAATCGTAACCAAGTATTCTAATTTCATCTGCAGTGAATGGAAGAGATGGATTGAAAAATCCCATAAGTCCTTCAATTGAACTGGATGGGACCTCCCAAATTCTGAAAAAACCAAGTATATGGTCAATTCTGTATGCATCAAAGTATTCAGCCATTTTTTGAAATCTTCTTCTCCACCAATCATACCCCTCCCTCTCCATGTAATCCCAATTATAAGTTGGGAATCCCCAGTTCTGACCCTTAACTGAGAAATCATCAGGTGGTGCTCCTGCTTGTCCGTTAAAATTAAAGTATTGTGGCTCACACCATGCTTCAACAGAGCATCTGTTAATTCCGATAGGGATATCTCCTTTTAAAATGATGCCTTTGCTATTTACATATTCGTGTGCTATTTTTAACTGTCTGTCCAAATGATACTGTATAAAGTAATATAGTGAAATATCATTGTATGAATCACTTTCAGAGGATGTTAATATTTCAATGGCTAGTTTATCATAAATTGAATATTTATTCCAACTTGAAAAATTAGCTGTCCCATAAAGGTCGCGCAAGAATGAAAATGCGGCATAAGGCTTTAACCAAGATGAGTTATTGTTAAAAAACTGGTTAAATTCTCTTGAGCGGAGTGTTTTTAAACCATCTTGTATAAATAATTGTTTTAAATATCTCCATTTTAGTTTTGAAACTAAATCGTAGTCAATTTCTTCAAGTGCATTTATTCCCTCAATATCTCTGTTGAAATCTTGCATAAATTCATTATCCTTGATAGTGCCTGCCTCTTTAAGGTTGATGTAGAGAGGATGTAATGCAAATATTGATACTGCTCCGTAAGGATATGAATCCTCCCAATTATTGTTTATAGTGGTATCATTAACTGGAAGTATTTGAAGCACCCTCTGTCCGGTTTTAGATAAAAAATCGGCAAATGGAATGAGATCCAGGAATTCTCCTATTCCACAGCTGTTAGTGCTTCTCAATGAAAATACTGGAATAGCTGTACCTGCAAATCTGGGTTTAGGTGATGAAAGGTTAATTGAGTTATTTAGTATCAATGAATAATTTTGAGCACTTAGTAATTTATAATCAGGTAAATTTCTGTTAATGCCATTTTCCCAGATGTAATAATTATCCCCTTTTCTTAGTATGAATTTATACTCTGAATATGGGGCCAGCTCTTCTCTTTTAAAAGTTAGGTACCAAACTCCGGGTGATTGAAGTTTCATCTCTAATGCTCTTTTTTCATTCCAATTGCCTAATTTATTGTTGTTCCCGGAAATTAAAACAACATCATTTTCACTTAGGTTGAATGCTGTACATGTAATTAATATTTCGTCATATTCAAATGATTCTATTGACTTAGTTCTGCAGAGAATCTTTTTAAATGCATCAGAATCAAAAGGAGTCTCATCATTGAAAGGTCTCCAGTTATCAAATAAGTAGTATGAGTCAAATGATCCGGGAATGAATGGTCTTACAGACCCTGCCTCTGGAACTATTTGACTATACTCATCTTTTAGAAAGTATGAATAGGTAAAACTCTCTTTCTTTTTTAATTCAATTTGAGCTTTCCATTTCCCTTCAAAATATTTCATTTCCATTGAGTTTTCTATTTTTCCGGAGCCTAATTGAGGAATGGTTCCAATAATGTGAATATTTTCTCCGGGTCTTGTGTTGTAATGTATCTCAAAAGAAACTGTAGTTTTCATAACTGTAAATTATTTATTCTTTCATTATAGCAAACCTAATTTAAATTTTTGAAATAACCATATTCGGTAATATTTTGTATATTTACATATACCAGTAGATTAAATGAAATCATCTATACTTAAATCAAATGGAGACAAGAGACGAGATATACTTTTCGTTCATTTAACCATACATCTCTTTGCCCTGATTCATTCGTTTTTATGTTTTATTTTAAGACTTAATAATATTGATGATGGAATATTTTTAACTGTACTTACATTGTTAATGATATTGACATTAATCAATTTCTTTAACGGAACAACTGATGTTTTTGTATCACTATCCTTACTCTCTTTATTAGCTGGTTTTTATTTGGGAACAAAAGGGGCAGATTTGATTGGTTTGATAATTCCTAATTCACAAATTCTGACGCATGTTTTAGCGACATTTCTAGTCACTGAGTTTTTGGGGTGGCTGGTCTTTTTTGTCCTAAGGAAAAGAATAATTTGGCGATGAAGAGGTTTGGGTTAAAAAGAGTTGTTGAGTTTACTGCTTTAGCCCTATTTGTACTTGGCTTTAGAGTCCTTTTTCAAGAGTTAATACCTCTTTTTGAAGAGAAATTGAATTTAACATTTGGCAGGTTCCTTGTTAAACTTCTCTCAAATTATCCACTAACTCTCTTAATGTTATTGCTGGATCTGGGTGTTGTTTTTTCTCTTAACAGATTCTTCAGGAACAGAAATTCTTTTGAAAAAATAGTTATAACATTTTTCTCTTCTGCTTTGATTGCTTTAATATCTGCGCTTTGGATAAGAATTCCTGTGTGGACATCTTTTCAGGGATTAAGATTCTTCTCAGATATTTATTTCAATTTTACATTGTTTACAAGTTTTGTTTTCAATCTTGTTATATTGTCATTGTTGCATCTTTATGCATACAATAATAATAAACAACAGAAAGCACTAAATATTGAAATTGGGAAGAAGAACAAGGCCAGATATCAATATATACAGTTAAAAAATCAGCTAAATCCACATTTTTTATTCAATAGTCTTAATGTTTTAGATTATTTGATATTTGAGGATCAAAAAAGAGCAAGTGAATTTGTCAGAAAACTCTCTTCTGTATACAGGTATTTACTCAAAAATGAAGAACTTAAATCTGTGAGTTTTGAAAAGGAGATCGATTTTGTAGTTCAATATTATGACCTTTTAAAAGAGAGGTTCTCTGACGGATTATTTCTGTATGTTGATATACCAAATGAATATTTTAACTACAGTATTATTCCTGGTGGCATGCAAATGTTGGTGGAAAATGCTGTAAAGCATAACAAAATTTGCATTGAATGCCCGTTGAGTATTAATATATATATTGAGGGTAATTTTATTGTTGTTAAGAATAACTTACAACTTAGACTAACAACAATTGAATCAGCAGGTTTTGGTCTTAAAAGCATTAGATCTCAATATCTTTACTTATATAAAAAGGATATAAAAGTAGAATCTGGTAAGGACTACTTTAAAGTATCTCTTCCAATAATTGATAAATTATGAGAATACTTATTTTAGAAGATGAAATTCCTGCTCAAATGCAGTTGAAGAAGCTAATAGAGAAGAATTTTCCTGAATTCGATATTGTTGGAGTTATGACTTCTGTCACTTCTGCTGCTGATTGGCTTAGGGATAATAGTGCAGATTTGATTTTTATGGATGTGGAACTTTCTGATGGAACTTGTTTTGAACTTTTCAAACTTGTAGAGATATCTTCTTGTGTCATAATAACAACTGCTTATGAAAGTTATGCTATTGAAGCCTTTAAAGTAAACAGTATTGATTATCTTCTGAAGCCTTTAAATGAAAGTGCGTTTATTAAGTCTGTTGATAGATGTATGAAAATGCGAAGTAATTTCGTAATCACAAAAGATGTTATTAATAAAATCACATCATCATCAAAAGTCTTCAAACAAAGGTTTACAGTTAAGTTAGGTGCTCAAATATTTGTTATTAACATAACCGATATAGCATATGTATTCTCAGAGAACAAATCAACATATTTTGTTACAAAGGATTCAAAAAAACTTCTTACTGACTTATCCTTGGACTCTATTGAAGAGCAGCTAAATCCAAATCTGTTTTTTAAACTCTCCAGATCCTGTATTGCCAGTATTAATTCGATTGAGCATATTACAAAACATTTTAATTCAAGGTTAAAGGTCCATCTTAATCCACCTCATTACGAAGATATCTTTGTAAGCAGGGCAAAAGTAACAGCATTTATGGATTGGCTTGAAGGTTCCATCGATAATTAATAATTCTATTCATTTACATATTATTGCTATTCGTCCTGTAAATTCAGCAGTTCGTCGGCAAAAAGGCTTTTATTATTATTGATTAATCTATTTTTATAGAAATAAGTAATAATATGAAGCAAAAAAGAATGTCCTTCTGGGATATCTGGAATATGACCTTCGGATTTCTTGGTATTCAGTTTGGATTTGCACTTCAGAACGCAAATGCAAGCAGAATATTACAAACTTTTGGTGCTGATGTTGAGCATTTATCTTGGTTTTGGATTGCAGCTCCGCTTACAGGAATGATTGTTCAGCCAATAATAGGATACTACAGCGATAAAACCTGGACCAAACTGGGAAGAAGAAGACCATTCTTTCTATTTGGTGCAATTTTCGCCTCCCTGGCTTTGATCTTTATGCCAAATTCAGAGATGCTTGCACACATTCTGCCACCAATGATGGTGGGTGCAGGGATGCTGATGATTATGGATGCCTCAATTAATGTAGCAATGGAGCCATTCAGAGCTCTTGTTGCAGATCTTCTTCCTTCTGATCAGAGGACTTTAGGTTTTTCAATTCAAACATTTTTAATAGGTACAGGTGCTGTTATAGGATCATGGTTGCCATATATACTAGCCGAGTGGTTTGGTGTAGAAAAATCGGCTTTAGAAGGAAGTGTCCCGGACAATGTGGTCCTCTCTTTTTACATAGGTGCTGCTGTGCTTATAACATCAATAGTATGGACTATTGTTAAAACAAAGGAGTACCCGCCGGAAGATGGGGCATTTAAAGAGGAGAAGATTAAGAGAAATGGGTTAGTGGAAATTTTTAGTGATTTTATTGCAATGCCTAAGACCATGAAACAGCTTGGTCTTGTGCAGTTCTTCTCTTGGTTTGCCCTGTTTTCTATGTGGGTGTTTTCAACTCCTGCAGTAGCAGTTCATATTTATGGGACAGATATAAACGATACATCATCTCTAACTTATCAGGATGCAGCTAATTGGGTAGGAATTATTTTTGGAATATATAATTTGGTTGCTGCAATATATGCTCTATTCCTGCCTGCAATTGCAAAGAAAATAGGAAGAAGACTTACTCACTCTCTCTCTCTGTTATTTGGGGGGATAAGTCTGATATCATTCTATTTTATTAGTAATCCTACGATGTTAATCATTCCGATGGTAGGTATCGGAATAGCTTGGGGTAGTATTTTAGCGATGCCGTATGCAATTCTGGCAGGTTCGTTACCTGCAAAAAAAATGGGCATATATATGGGAATATTTAACTTTTTTATAACACTTCCTCAAATATTAAATGGTGTCATTGGGGGCCCAATTGTTAAAAGGCTCTATGATTCTCAGGCAATTTACGCGATAGTATTTGCAGGTGTTGCCCTTCTTATTGCGGCAATATCTGTTGTGTTCGTTGATGATAAAGACGACTTAGTACAAATAAAAATATTTAAAAAATAACCAATTATTAATTTCTTAAACTAAAATTTATGAAGCGATTACTATTGTTAATATCCATTCTGTTTATTATGACAGAGTCGGATATTATCGCTCAGCAAAGATTCTCGGTATCGGGAACCGTTGTTGACTCAAAAAACGCTCCATTGATAGGTGTTGCTGTAATAGAAAAAGGGACACTTAACGGAACTGAAACTAATCTGGATGGTAAGTTTTCAATCAATGTGAGTTCACAAAATTCAATATTGGTATTTACCTATATGGGTTTTATAACAAGGGAAGTACAGGCTAATCAGTCTGCAATTATTCAGATGGAAGAAGATGCCAGATTCCTTTCTGAAATTGTAGTTATTGGCTATGGACAAGTCAGGAAGGAGGATGCTACAGGATCAATAGTAGCTATCAAGCCTGAAACACTGAACAGAGGTGCTGTAACTGCACCTCAGGAGTTGTTAATAGGAAAAGTAGCAGGTCTTCAGATTACGCCGGGAGATGGTAGCCCTGGATCAGGCGCACAGATTAGAATTAGGGGAGGAGCATCTCTCAGAGCGAGTAATGACCCTTTGATTGTAATTGATGGTGTGCCTACTTCTAACGATGCATCACCTGGTATGAAAAATGGACTTGCTTCTATCAATCCGTCGGATATTGAGACATTTACAGTATTAAAAGATGCATCTGCCACTGCTATATATGGCGCGAGAGCCTCTAATGGAGTTATTATTATTACTACAAAAAAAGGAACAAAGCGATTCCAGGTTAATTATAATTCCACATATTCTGTAAACCAAAACATTAGAACGATTAACTCTCTTAATGCAACCGATTTCTCTTCAAAGTTACTTCAGGCTTTTCCATTAAACACAACAGCAGGAGCAACTGCACGAAGTTTAATGGGGACTTATGATACAGATTGGCAAAAGGAGATATATCAACTTGGATTATCAACAGATCAGTCTTTATCATTATCGGGAACTCTGGCATCAATCCCTTACAGAGTTTCTCTTGGGTATAACAACCAGAAGGGTACTTTAAAGACATCTTCGTACGAAAGATTAACTGCTGGTGTAAATTTAACACCTTCATTATTTGATGATCACCTTAAGGTTACAGCGAATGTAAAGGCAGTCTTAAATAATAATGTTTATGCTGACGGTGGTGCTGTAGGGGCAGCTGCTTTCTATGATCCTACACAGGCTGTATATAACTATAAAAATGATAAATCCATAGATTATAACATTTTTAATGGTTTCCGTAACTGGGGAACTGCTCAGTTGCCAAACACACTTAGTGGAACTAATCCGCTCTCTTTGCTTTATGATAAATACGACTCAGGAAGATCAAACAGATTAATTGGTAACCTTGAACTTGATTACAAAATGCATTTTCTGCCAGATTTAAGAGCTCATATAAATCTTGGTTTTGACTATGGAGAAGGGAAAGGGACAAACGGAGTCAGACAAAACTCTTTCCAGGCCTGGAAAGATGCTGATTTTAAAGGAATCGGCAGAAAAACTGAGTGGAATAACAAAAGACAAAATACTGTTCTTGATTTCTATTTGAACTATTCAAAAGAGATAGAGTCTATAGATTCAAAAATTGATGTGATGGGTGGTTATTCATGGCAACACTTCTATTCAAAAGATTATAGTAAAGAGATATCAAATCACGATACCAATCCTGTTGTAAAAAAAGAGACTACATATCCTACTGAGAGTTATTTAGTATCATTTTACGGAAGGCTAAACTATACTTTTAAAGATAGATATCTTCTTACATTAACTCTAAGAGACGATGCTTCTTCAAGATTTTCTCCGTCAACAAGATGGGGTCTCTTTCCATCAGCAGCATTTGCATGGCAAATTAATAAGGAGTCATTTCTGGCAAACTCTAAGACAATTAGCGATATGAAACTTAGAATAAGCTACGGAGTAACTGGTCAACAGGATTTGGGGCTTAATGACTACCCATACATAGCTCTCTACAATCAATCAACAGTCTATTCAAATTATATGTTTGGAACAAATTTTTATTCTCTTCTTAAACCAACAGGTTACGATGAGAATATTAAATGGGAAGAGACTGCATCATACAATATTGGGCTAGATTTTGGTTTTCTTAAAAATAGAATAACGGCCTCTGTTGATGCATATATGAAGAAAACAGACGATCTTTTAAATGAAATAGATGTAGCTGCCGGAACCAATTTTGCAAATAGAATAGTTACTAATGTAGGAAATCTTGAAAATAAAGGTGTTGAGTTAAATATTAACGCTATACCTGTTGATAATACAGACTTTGTATGGGAAATTGGATTTAACGGAACCTGGAATGAAACTAAGATTACAAAGCTGACTGCAAATAATAATCCGGACTATGTTGGAATTCCTACTGGTGGGGTCTCTTCAGGAACTGGAGGTACAATTCAGATGCATAGTGTAGGACGCGCTCCAAATACCTTCTATACTTATAAACAAGTATATGATGTAAATGGTAATCCAATTCAGAATCTTGTTGTGGACCTTAATAAAGATGGACAAATTACTGAAGCGGACAGGTACTTGACAGATTATAGTCCAGCACCAAAATACTATTTTGGATTTAGTAATATGTTTACGATTCGTAACTTTGACCTGGGTTTCAACCTCAGAGCGAATCTTGGCAACTATATGTTTAACGATTTTGCAGCTGGTAACTCTACAACGTACAACTTCTCAAATCAGGGGTTCCTGACAAATATGGTTGATGTTGTAAACAGAACAGGGTTTACAAGAAGTAATTCTCCGCAGCAGATAAAATCTGACTACTTTATTGAAGATGCCTCCTTTATTAAAATGGATAACATAACTCTTGGATACAATTTCAACAAAATATTCAAGTCTTCAATCGCAGGCAGATTGGCATTCTCTGTACAGAATGTTTTTGTAATTACAAATTATACAGGTTTAGATCCTGAAGGTTGGGGAATTGATAATAATATATGGCCAAGACCTCGTATCTATACATTAGGATTGAATTTAACTTTCTAAAGCAAGATTTAAAATGAAAAAATTGAATATAATAATAGCAGTTTTGTCACTTTCAATCCTGGCTACATCATGTCTTAAAGATCTTGATACAAGGCCTTTGGATGAAAAAACCTTTACGGTTGACAAAGCATATGCAGACCAGGCAGCCTATCTGCAAGGCCTTGCGAAAATATACTCTGTTATGGCCGTATCTGGCCAGGATGGAGCCGGTAGTACTGATATAACAGGGTTGGACCCTGGTAACTCTCAGTTTCTAAGGAGTCTTTGGAATCTACAAGTTGTAACAACTGACGAATGCAAAAACGGCTGGGGAAATGACTCTTGGGTGCCTGAGCTTAATAATAACACTTGGAGTGATATCAAAAATGAATCTATTGATGGTGTATATTACAGGTCAATGTTTATTGTAGCTCTTGCAAACGAGTATCTTAAACAGACAACAGAAGAAAAACTTGTTCAAAGAGGTCATACTTCAATTAAAGCTGAAGTAGATAAATACAGACTTGAAGCAAGATTCATGAGAGCATTGGCTTATTCTATTCTCATTGATACTTACGGAAACCCTCCTTTTATTACCGAGGAGCATCCTATAGGCGGCTATTTGCCTGAGCAGATTGGAAGAGTAGAGATGTTTAAGTATATAGAGTCAGAATTGCTTGATATTGAGTCGAAAATTGCAGCCCCAAGAACAAATGAGTATGGAAGGGCAGATCAGGGAGCTGTATGGACTCTTCTGGCAAGATTGTATTTAAATGCAGAAGTTTATACTAAGACTGCAAAGTGGACTGAGGTAATTACTTATGCTAAAAAAGTAATTACTGCAGGATATACCCTCTCTAATCAGTACTCTCATCTTTTTATGGCTGACAATCATTCATCTGGAGCAAAAAATGAGATAATATTTCCAATTATTTTTGATGGTAATAAAATTCAGACATGGGGTGGTATGACATACCTGGTTGCCTCTTCAAGATCCGGAAGTGAGAAAGACATAGTAGATAATGGTACTCAACAGGCTTGGGATGGTAACAGGGCAACTGAGAAACTTATTGATAAATTTAGTTATACAGATGTTTCAGGTGATTATCCCGTAAGTGCTGACAAAAGAGCAATCTTCTTTAAAAAGGGAAGAAGTAAGGAGATTACTAATCCACTTAACACATTTACAACTCAAGGATGGTCTGTATTTAAGTTTACAAATAAAACCTCTACCGGAGGTAAGGGGTCTCATAATGATTTCCCTGATACTGATTTCCCATATTTTAGATTAGCAGATGTTTACCTCATGCTTGCTGAAGCAGTTGTGAGAGGTGGTTCTGGATCATCAACAGCTGAAGCTGTTGGATATGTAAATCAGCTTAGAAGAAGAGCGTATGGTAATAACTCAGGGGATGTAACTTCGTTAAACACGAATTTTATTATAGATGAAAGATCACGCGAACTATACTGGGAGGGTACGAGAAGATCAGATCTTATCAGATTTAATATGTATGCAGGGTCTGCATATATCTGGCCAATGAAAGGTGGTCAACCATCAGGTGTATCATTTGATCCTAAATATAATTTATTCCCGATTCCTGTAGCGGATTTGATGGCAAATCCTAATCTTGAACAAAATCAAGGATACAATTAATATTAATGGTTATGAAAATTATAAAATATATATTATCTCTTCTGGCATTGGTACTTGCTATTGGTGCATGTACCAAGGATGAAAGCACAAATGTTGTTTTTAATCCATCTGATGCTCAGGCCGGAACTCTAGCTGCACCTCCAGCTATTATTTTAACTGATGAAACAAAAGGAAACGATCTTCCTCCTTTCACATGGACAAAAAGCAATTTTGGCTTTGATGCAGCTGTGAATTATGTTGTTGAAATTGCTCTTGAAGGCACAAATTTCTCGAAATTAAGGGTTATCGGCTCTGTAACAACCAATAAACTAGTTGTTAAGCAACAAGAGCTTCAATCTGCGGCAGAAAAACTAGGTGTTATCCTTGGAAGCAAGACAAATATTGAAATGAGGGTTAAATCTCAAATTGCAGATCAACTGGATCCGATTATTTCAAATGTTGTAAAATTTAGTTTAACAACATTTAAACCAGCCGAAAAGGTATATCCTAAAGTGTGGATTGTTGGAGACTATTGTGGATGGAACCATTCTAAATCCCAGTTTCTTTACGATATCAACGAGGATGGTCAATATTTTGAAGGATGGATTGCTTTTAACGGAAAAGCACAAAATGGATTTAAGATCACATACACAGGTGGATGGAACGGAGATGACATTGGATCAAATGATGCAACTGTTGTGAATAATAAAATTAAAGTAGAGCCAGGGTCTGACATTAAGTTGTTTGATGGGAAAATAATGTATCTAAAACTCGATAACAGAGATAAAAACAATAGAACATTAGAAAGAGTAAAAACAATTTCCAGAATTGGTTTAATTGGATCTGCAACTCCTAATGATTGGAATAGCCCGGATACTGAACTTGTTTTTAACGAAAACACAAATAAGTTTGAAGCGACAGTTACTCTTAAAGATGGTGAGATTAAGTTCAGAGTTGATAATGACTGGGGACTAAACTGGGGAAAATTTGATCCTTCTGAAGGGAAAAATCCGGATCAGCTAAAGCCTGGTGGTGCAAATATTCAGGTTTCAGCCGGTAAGTACAAAATCTCTTTTAACTTGAATAAAGTGGTACCTACATATGAATTGATTTCAGTAGAATAATTTGAAATTAAATGAAATATGGGGAGGGGTCATATTTGATTACTCCCCATATTTTTAATCACTTATATATTGATTTATGAAAAGGATAATAATACTAGTTCTTCTTTTTGTAATAATTTCTTGTAATAAAGATAATAATTCTATTCCTGGAACAGATCCTAATCCTCCGGGTATAGAAAGAGATGATATATCTCAATACAATGCAAAAGAGTGGGATGGTATTAAAAGAGGAGGGGTTTTCTATGAAATATTTGTCAGATCATTTGCGGATAGTAATGGTGATGGAATAGGAGATCTTAATGGTATAACAGCAAAGCTGGATTACCTTAATCAAATAGGGATATCAGGAATTTGGTTAACGCCAATACATCCTTCCCCCTCATACCACGGTTATGATGTTGAAGATTACTTGTCTGTTAAACCGGAATATGGTACCATGAATGACTTTGAAGAGTTAGTTAAAAAAGCTAAATCTTTAAATATTAAAATTATCCTGGATCTGGTTCTAAATCACACCTCAAAAACTCATCCTTGGTTTATTGATGCAATTAGTTCTCAGGAAAGCAGATACAGGGATTATTATTTGATCTCTCCATCTGATTTGGTAAGCAGTAATATCTCTTCCGGAAAAATTCCGATGACCCAGTCCTATATATCATCGCAATGGCATAATATTTCACAAGGCACAAGCGGTTATAAATATTTGGGCATGTTTTCAGATTGGATGCCAGATTTGAATTTTGGATCTATTGATACTTGTGAGGTTTCAGCACCATTTAAAGAGATGGTAGAGATTTCAAAATTTTGGATTGCTAAGGGAGTATCCGGGTTTAGACTTGATGCTGTTAAACACATTTATCAGAATGAAATATCAGAAGAGAATCCTCTTTTCTTAAAGAAATTCTTTGATTCTATTAAAAAAGAAAGAAATGATATATACGTAGTCGGAGAGAATTTGTCTGGAGACTACAGAGAAGTCTCTCCGTATTACACAGGACTTCCTGCATTATTCAACTTTGATGCTTGGTATAAGTTAATTTATGCAATTGAAAATTCTCATGCAAAATGGTATCCTAAGGATATAGTTGAGATGGAAGCCAGTTTCAGGTCATACAGAAATGATGCGATAAATGTAACTAAACTATCCAATCATGATGAAGACAGAACATTATCAAGGCTTGGAGGAGACATATCCAAAGCAAAAATAGCGGCTGCCATTTTACTTACAATATCAGGCTCTCCATATATTTACTATGGAGAAGAGATAGGAATGCTCGGTATGAAAAATGGTGGAGATGAAAATGTCAGAGAGCCTTTCCTGTGGTCATCAATTCAGTCTGATAACTATAGAACAAAATGGAGAAATCCTCTCTTTTCAACTGAAAGCTCAGTAAGACCTCTTGAATTGCAGAGAAATGATAAAAATTCAATTTTCAGGGTATATGAAAAATTTCTTAAGTTAAGAAACACTTATCAATCATTAGCTTATGGAGAGATGAGATATCCATCTAACTTAGATTCATATGATAAGAATTTTATGGTATTTTTCAGAGAGTATTCAGGAGAAAAATTAATGATAATACACAATGTCTCCTCAAATACTTCTACTATAGCAATCTCTGATCCAATTGTCAGGGCAGTTGCAGATATGGGCAGTGTTACCTATTCAAAAATTAATACTCAAAGTCACTCTGTTACAATGCCTCCATATTCAACTATAATATTCGAATTATGAAATATTTACGCATTATAATAATATCTTTTATTTTATATTCGTGTAGCAATAAAATAGAGATCAGCAAATTTGATGATTATGATATTGCTACAACAGTGAGACTATCACAAGATACTACTACAATTATTATTAAAGATTATTTCCCGCTTTGTGACAATTTAGATTCTGTAACATCATCATCATTAGAGATTATTGGTGATAAGACAATGGACACTATTCAAATAGTCAGAACAAAAAAGACGAAGAAATTGAATTTAATCAATTTAAGTACTAATAAGGGAGAGGGTGTTATTGTAGTATTAGATTATTGTCAACATAATAATTCCGGGGATCAAGTATATACTGTTACAAAAGAGTTTAACAAAAGCAAAGTAACTGCAGAGATTTTTGGCAATAACGCTGAATTTATTGTACTATGGCAAAATAGAGTTATAGATCCCTTTTATATAGAGGTTAAAAATGAAAACAAAAAGACCTCTTTAAATATTGAAATACCCTCTTCATCAAAAAAATTTGAAAGGTCTTTCATAAGAATATTTTCTTCGGGATCTGAACAAATTGCCAATGATGTATTAATTCCTCTAAACTTTGGAGAGGTAATTGAGTCATCTTTTAAAATAAGAAGAGAAGATAAGCATGCTCAGGTAATGTACTCTCTCTTGATTGATCGTTTTTTTGATGGAGACCCAAGTAATAGTAAGAAGCTTAATTCACCAAATGTTCTTCCAAAAGTTGATTATTTTGGAGGTGATTTGAAAGGAGTTCTGGAAAAAATTAAATCAGGCTTCTTTAACAATCTTGGTATTAATACAATCTGGCTCTCACCTATAACTCAAAATCCATATGATGCATGGGGTCAATATTCTGACCCTTCAACTCAATTCAGTGGTTATCATGGATATTGGCCAATATATCTGACAAAAATCGACAGGAGATTTGGAGATGAAAAAGTTTTAAAAGAGTTGCTCTCAGAGGCGCACGCCAGAGACATAAATGTAATACTGGATTATGTTGCCAATCATTTACATATTGATAGTCCTGTTTTGAAAGAAAACAAAGATTGGACAACCTCTCCCATAACACCTGACGGTAGACCAAATTTTGAGCTTTGGGATGAATTCAGACTAACAACTTGGTTTGATAAACATATTCCTTCTCTTGATCTAGAGAAAGAGTATGTAAATGAACCTTTGACTGATTCAGCTCTGTTTTGGATGGTTAATTATGACTTTGATGGATTTAGACATGACGCAACTAAGCATATACCTGAAGTATTTTGGAGAAAACTTACACAAAAAATAGCAAATTCACTACCAGATAAAAATATTTATCAGATAGGTGAAACATATGGCTCTCCATCACTTATTAATTCATATGTTAGAAATGGAATGCTGGATGGACAGTTTGATTTTAATGTATATGACTCATTTATTTGGAGCGTTATTAATAATGATGGCTCATTTGTTAATGTAATGACAACTCTGATTGAGAGCCTAAATACTTATGGATATCATAATCTTATGGGTTATATAACTGGTAATCATGATAGGCCAAGATTCATATCTCTCGCAGGAGGAGCACTTCTGCCAGATGAAGATTGGAAAAAAGCCGGATGGAATCGCGAAATTGGAGTCGGAAAGAATGAATCGTATGATTATCTCTCAATTCTTCATGCATTCATATTCACTATACCTGGTATTCCTACTGTTTATTACGGAGATGAGTTTGGTGACCCTGGAGCAAATGATCCAGACAACAGAAGATGGATGCGTTTTGATAACTATAATGAACATGAAGCTAAATTGTTAAATAATTTTGTTAGCTTGTCAAAGTTCAGAAGATCTTCTATACCACTAATATATGGAGATTTCATTCCTTTAAAAGCAGAAGAGGATATTCTTGCATATTTGAGAGTATATATGGGTAAAATTGTTTTGATTGCTATTAATAAATCAAATGATATAAAAGAGGTAGAGATAAAAATACCCTTTGATTTTGAGGGGAAAAAATTCCAGTTACAATCAGGTAGAATTCTATCTTTAGATGACTATACTATAACAGTGGAAATAGAGCCAAGAAATTTTGTTTTGATTAATAATTAAATAATAATATTTATATGAATAAGCTTATTATAAGTCTGTTAACATTTGGATTAACTCTGTTTGTTTCTTGCACAGATAAAACAGAATTAAAATTAATTTCAAATGTAGAAAATCCTGAGTGGGTGGCTGATGCAGTTATTTATGAGGTTAACATAAGACAGTTTACAGAGGAGGGTACTTTTAATGCTTTTTATAATCATCTTCCAAGGCTTAACGAGATGGGTGTAAGAATTCTATGGTTTATGCCAATACATCCAATCGGGGAGGTTGAGAGAAAAGGTGCTTTGGGAAGCTACTATTCTATTAAGAATTATAAAGCAGTCAATCCTGAGTTTGGTAATATTGAAGATTTTAAGAGAGTCGTTGATAAAGCGCATGAATTTGGAATGAAAGTTATAATTGATTGGGTTGCAAATCATACATCAAGAGATGCTGAATGGCTAAATAATAATCCCGAGTGGTATATTATTGACAGCGTCACAAATAAACCAGTTGCCCCATTTGACTGGACAGATGTTGCTAAACTTGATTTCAATAATCAGGAGATGAGAGTTGCAATGATTGATGCTATGAAATTCTGGATTGAAAATGCAGATATTGATGGTTTTCGATGTGATGTTGCATCCGAGGTACCTGTTGACTTTTGGGAAAGTGCGGTAAAAGAGCTATATACAATTAATCCAGCTCTCTTCATGTTAGCAGAAGCTGAAGATCCATCACTTCAAATTAATGCATTTAATATGTATTATGGATGGAGATTCCATCATATAATGAATGGAATTGCATCAGGAAAATATAATACAGATACATTAAGAGCATATTTTTCCAGAGATATTCATAAGTTTCCCAATAATACAATACCTATGAATTTTACATCTAATCATGATGAAAACTCTTGGAATGGTACAGAGTTTGAGCGATTAAAGGATTATACCCGTCAAATGGCTGCATTAACATTTGTGATGCCAGGTATGCCTCTAATTTATAATGGGCAGGAGGTTGGATTCAACCGTAGATTAGAGTTTTTTGAGAAAGATATAATTGACTGGAAAGATAGCAGTGATTATACAGTTTTTTATAAAAAATTAATTGATTTGAGGAAAGAGAATCCGGCTTTAAGTGCGATAAAATTTAATGGTTTATCTGAAATTAAGACTTCTGCACCAGACAAAATTTTTGCTTTCATTAGAGAAGCTGGTGATAATATTGTTATTTCA
>WARP01000893.1_pt1 | contig 19946 bp, 18 predicted proteins | sample 4769151 | NCBI WGS metagenome assembly WARP01 (sample SAMN08893023, study PRJNA449175) | gut metagenome | isolation source: rumen sample fed with dry roughage | host: cow | place: India: Nagpur | collected 2016
AATTTGATTCTATTTCGCTGGAATTTGATTCTATTTCATTGTGATTGAATTTGGCATTATTTCATATAAAAGACTTAACTTTGCTGATTATTATTCTTTATATGGGAAAAAATATGAAAATTGATAAGACATGTTTTAATCAAGAAAGATTTACCGTTTACTTTCTTTTGTTTTTGATTTATCTTATAACCTTCTACCCTCTTACCAAGATTGGATTTACTGTTGGGGATGATATTGATTTTTATATTGAATTAGGCAAAGATAACCTACATGAGATAATAAGAAATACTGCTTTTTCACATGGAAGATTCTTTTTTCTTTTTATGCGTTATTTCCTGTTAGTGCCTCACCTAATTGATAATCCCATATATTTTGATTTGTGTTACATCCTCCCTATTGCAAGTAGCTTTGTTTTATTCTCAAGATTAATCCAAAGGGTATTTAATAATGATTCCATTACTCTTTTTTCAGCTATTTTATTAGCCTCTTCTTTTCAGATTGCGGCCTTTCACTCCAGCACAACTGCATATCCTTTCTTCTTTACTCTTGGTTTTTGCTTCCTTTTGATTTCTTTTCATGTTTTTTTATCGTTTTATGAGAAAAACAAGAAATATATACTTATTCTCTCTGCAATACTAATGTTTATTGCCACTTTATTCTATGAGGCTTTTCTAATGTATTACTTGGTTTTCTTAATGATTGCAATTTGGAAAAATAATCTCTTTAATATTAAAACAAAGGCAAACTATATTAAGACAATAAAACATCTTATCCCATTTTTCATTGGAGGCACAATATATTTGATTACTTATTTTACATTTCAACAGTTTTTCCCTCCACAATATATTGGAGCAAGTGTTTCGGAAAATATCACTCCATGGGGTGTATTAAAGACCGCCACCTTAATGAGCAAGCTGGCTTTTCCAGTGCAGAACTTTTATGACTATAATAATTTACTGCTTTATCGCAATACGAATATTGATGGTGTCTTTAATATATTTAGTTTAGATTTAATTGTTTATGTGCAAGGCTTAATTATTATGGTTCTGGCCTATTATGCAATGAATAAATACAAAACAATAAAGTATATTCATCTTCTTTGGGGGTTTATTCTTGGAATTTGTTTGGTCTATATCCCTCTTACGATTATTTCTTTCTCTTCTCGCTACTATTTACAAAACTGGCATAGCTATGTTCCAACGTTTTTCTCTTTCTTTGGTTATACTTTAAGCATATTGATGATTTTATTTGCTCTTTTGAATTTATTATCTTTTTCTAAAATCATAAGGCAGGTCTTTCAAATACTTGCTTGCTTAGGTTTGTTCTGGGTTAGTATTATTACTCAAACGACTAATAGGGCAATTGCTCAGGATTTGGAGCTTTCGGAGTTTCGTTTTGAAATGGTTGATTTTGCTTTTGAAAAAGAAGTTATACCAAATCTTACAGCCCACACCCCTATTTGCTTTGAACAAGCTAACCTTACAACATCAAGTTTGGGAAAATGGGTAATAGGTCAATATTTTAACTGGAAGGATTTTTTGATTAAGCAAGTTGGCAAGGAATACAATATAATGGATAGCTATGTGGACTTTGTTCAAAAAAACAAAACTGAGGAAAGAGTTTGGGTTTGTTTCTCTAAGCAAGCTACAAAGTCAAGTGATGCTATTATGTATTTTGCAGGGCTTAATGGAGAGGCATTGAGTGAAAATCAAAATGAAATACTTTGTGATACTATAATAGTATTATATCGTAGCACTTTCAAAGAGTTTAATCTTATAATTGCAACCCAAAATCCAGATGATACCATATATATTAATAACCAACCTATTAATTCAATTGGAAATTTCAAGACTATTAACCTATCTCTTTCTTTTATAAAAGGACATAATAGTAGTGTTTTTCAAATAACAGGTAAAAACATTATTGCTTCAAGTCTTTCTATTAGTAATATTTTAAATTATGGAGAAACCCTAACTATGTTTTCTTTAACCTCTCTAAGTTTTGAAGACAGGGTAAATATTACTATTGAGAAGATAAAAAGCAATGCTTCATGGTTTGAATTAATAAAAACAAAAGCTAAGCAAACAAATAAACCACTTGAAGAAGTATTAAAGAATGATGCAATTTGGTATTTGGAGAATGGAGGAGAATAAAAAAAAGCAGGACTAAAATAATATCCTGCTTTGTATTTTTATTTTCCTCTAAACTTTATTTTGAAAATTCTTCGTAGAATGAAGGTATGGTTTCTATTCCTTTAAAGAATTGAACTAATGGATAGTTTTCGTTTGGTGAGTGAATTGCATCAGAACCTAAGCCAAAGCCCATAAGTATTGATTTTATTCCAAGGATTCTTTCAAATCCAGCTATAATTGGAATAGAGCCTCCTGAACGAGTTGGGATTGGTCTTTTTCCATAAGTTTTTTGATATGCTTTTTCAGCTGCCTTATATGCTGGCATATCGATTGGAGACACATAAGCATAACCGCCATGAAGAGGAGTAACCTCAACCTTAACACTCTTTGGGGCAAGACTCTTGAAATGTTCTGCAAAACGCTCTGTAATTACATTATAGTCTTGGTCTGGAACTAAACGGAAAGAAATCTTTGCATGAGCAGTTGAAGGGATAACTGTTTTTGCACCTTCTCCTGTATATCCACCCCAAATCCCACAAATATCCAAAGAAGGACGAATACCTACTCTTTCAATTGTAGAGAAACCTTCTTCTCCGTGCAATTCTTCAATATCCAATTCTGCCTTATAAGCTTTTTCATCAAAAGGAGCCTCTGCCATTAATTCTCTTTCCTCAGAAGATATATTTACAACTTCTTTATAGAAATCCTTAACTAATATATAGTTTCTATCATCAGTTAGCTTAGATATCATTTGGCAAAGAATATTGATAGGATTAGCAACAGCACCACCATAAAGACCTGAGTGAAGATCTCTATTAGGACCAGTAACCTTAACTTCAACATAACCTAAACCTCTTAGACCTGTAGTAATTGAAGGAACATCTTCAGCTATCATACTTGTATCAGATACAAGGATAATATCAGCCTTTAACATTTCCTTATTATCTTCACAGAATTGATATAGACTTGGAGAACCAATTTCTTCCTCTCCCTCTAACATAAACTTGACATTACAAGCTAATTGATTAGTCTTAACAAGATACTCAAAAGCTTTAGCATGCATAAATGCCTGTCCCTTATCATCATCAGCACCTCTTGCCCAAATCTTTCCATCTCTTATTTCTGGCTCAAATGGTTTGCTCTTCCATAATTCAATAGGGTCAACTGGCATAACATCATAATGACCATAAACCATAACTGTTTTAAGCTTTGGGTCTATTATCTTTTCTGCATAAACCACAGGATTACCCGCAGTTGGCATTATTTCACATTTGTCAGCACCTGCTTCCATTATCAATTTCTTCCAATATTCTGCACATCTAAGCATATCAGGTTTATGTGCTTCTATTGAAGAAATTGATGGAATTCTTATAAGTTCAAATAATTCTTTTAAAAATCTGTCTTTGTTTTGTTCAATGTAATCTTTAATACTTACCATAATTCAATTTATATTTTTGTTATTTAATCGTTCTTAAAATCCATCTCCTCTATCTTCTTCGAAATATTCGGGCAAGACTAAATCTTCCTGAGAAAGTACAGGCAGATTTACATCATCTCTAATTATCGAAGAATTTGAGTAAACTCCTTTTATTTTAATAAATGCAGAATAAGCATCTAATTTAGTTAGATAGTCTCCACATTTAACAGTAAAATTAGGGTCTTCAAAAAACACATAGCTTCTGAAGTCGGGAAAATTAGTAATAAGTTCATCTCTTAATGCAAATGCTTTTTGCTTTGAGCCTGCACCATTAAAAACACCTATCCTTATTCTATAACCAGGAACGGTTCTGGAAATTTCGTTATATACAATATGTTGTTCAAGTATTGTCTGCAATCTTCCGTCTGCTATAACCTCAACTTGAGCATTTGACTTAATAAAGAATAAGCCAATAAATAAAAAAATCAAAAATACTCTCTTCATGAACCCTCTTCTTCTATCTTGCTGCTCCATGTAATTGAGTTGGAGGAACAGTTAAAACTGGGAATGGAGAAAGATTAAGCATTTGTTGAGCATAAGGTCCAAGGAAGAAGAAATTTGAAATAGTTTTTTCTTGCTCAGTCATAATAACAATAAGGTCAGCATCAATTGATTTTGCATAATCCAAGGTAGCTGTAGTAACATTATCAGCATCAACATAAGATGTAGTATACTTCATATTATGTTCCTTTAAGAATGATTCTACACTTCTAACATAACCTACAACCTCATCTCTAACTGTTTTTACATTAGTAGTTTGAACTCCTAACACACAGATTGTAGATAATGGAAACATCTTTGCAAACTCAATTGTCCAAGGCACCTTTTGTCGAGTATCTCTTGAGGAATCAATAGGAAGAATAATTCTTTCCAAATGTTTATCAAAATTAAAAGTTTCTCTTACTGTTAGGACTGGATAATTTATCTCAGCAGCTATCTTATAAGTATTTTGCCCTGCATATTTATCATCATATCCTCCATCTCCATGAGCTCCTATAACTATTAAGTCAGGGTTGTCTCTTTTTGCAAGAGAAGTAAAAGCTTGATAAACTCTTCCTTCAAGTATCTCATAACTTAATTTTTTGCCATTAAGTTTTTTCTCATTTTCTTCAACAATATGTTGTAATGCTTCTTGAGCGTCCTCTACATTAATATCTTTTGTCTTAACCCAAGCAATTAAAACATTTGCTCCTGTTCTATTTGCAACGTCAATAGCTAATCTAAGAGCAGTTAAAGACGAATTGGAGAAATCTACTCCTACGATAATTTGTGACATCATAACGCTTAATATTATTTATAAGTATAACAAAAATACTTGGTAATGGTTCAATATATTAGTATTTTTGCAACTAATTTATTGGTTTGACGATACCAGATATTCTTGGCAAATATATAAATAAAACTAAATCAAGCCAAATCTTTTTATATAATTAATTATGAACGAAAATTTAGACCCTAATATAACAAGACTAAATAATAAAGAAAAAGACTTTGAAAGAGCCTTAAGACCATCTGAGTTTGAGAGTTTTGCGGGGCAACCTCAAATAATTGAGAACTTAAAAATCTTTGTTCAAGCTGCCAAAGAAAGAGAAGAAAGTTTGGACCATGTTCTTTTGCACGGACCTCCAGGATTAGGTAAAACTACTCTTTCACATATAATTTCAAACGAATTAGGAGTAAATCTAAAGATAAGTTCGGGTCCAGTTTTGGATAAACCAGGGGAATTAGCAGGGATTCTTACAAATCTTGAAGAGAATGACGTATTATTTATTGATGAAATACATAGACTAAGTCCTATTGTTGAAGAATATCTTTATTCAGCAATGGAAGATTATAAAATTGATATACTTATTGAAACAGGACCTAATGCAAGGAGTGTTCAAATTGCTCTTAATCCTTTTACCCTTATTGGAGCAACAACTCGTTCAGGACTTTTAACTGCTCCTCTTCGCTCAAGATTTGGAATAACTTGCCGTCTTCAATACTATAATCATGAAACTCTAAAAAGTATTATTGAGCGTTCAAGTGCAATTCTAAAAACTCCAATTAATGAAGATGCATCCTTTGAGATAGCAAGGAGAAGTAGAGGCACTCCAAGAATTGCAAATCTATTATTAAGAAGAGTTAGAGACTTTGCACAAATCAAAGGAGATGGGGTAATTACCTTAGAAATTGCACAAATGGCATTGAAAGCTTTGAATGTGGATAAGAACGGATTGGATGAAATGGATAATAGAATCCTTTCAGCAATAATTGATAAATTCAAGGGAGGACCTGTTGGGATTACAACCATTTCAACTGCTGTTGGGGAGGATTCTGGTACAATTGAAGAAGTATATGAACCATTTCTAATTCAAGAAGGTTTTTTAATGCGAACTTCAAGAGGAAGAGAAGCCACGCCACTTGCTTATCAACATCTTGGGAAAAAGTATTTAAAACAAGGAATGGCAGACCTATTTGGAGAATAATTCCTATCTTTGCCAACCATTTAAAATAAACAAATAAACAATTATATATTATGAGCATACATAAAATAAGTGCTGAAAAAATTACATTAAAACAAGTAGAAAAAATATTAAATAGCGACACAAAGCTTGAATTATCTCAAGATGCAATTGCTCGCGTAATTAAATGCAGAGAGTATTTAGATAAGAAAATGGAGAGTCAAAAAGAACCTATATATGGAATAACAACAGGTTTTGGTTCTCTTTGTAATATCTCTATCTCAAAGGGGGAATTATCTCAATTACAAAAGAATCTTGTAATGAGCCATGCATGTGGAATGGGAGAAGAAGTTCCTTCAGAAATAGTTAAGATTATGCTTTTAACTAAGATTCAATCTCTTTCTTATGGTAATTCAGGGGTTCAGCTTAAGACGATAAACAGATTAATAGATTTCTATAATAATGAGGTTTATCCTGTAGTTTACCAACAAGGTTCTCTTGGAGCTTCTGGCGATTTAGCTCCTTTGGCTCATATGTGCCTTCCATTATTAAACCTTGGTGAGGTATATTATAAGGGAGAGAAAATGCCAGCTTCTAAAATCAATAAGAAATTTAATTGGGATGCTATTGAATTACAATCTAAAGAAGGTCTTGCTTTATTGAATGGCACACAATTTATGGTTTCTTATGCAGTTTGGTCAATACTTAAATCATTCAAACTATCTTCTCTTGCTGATATGATTATGACTGTATCTTTAGAGGGCTTTGATGGGAGGAAAGAACCTTTTACCGATAATGTTCATCAAGTAAGACCTCATGCAGGACAAATCGAAACAGCAAGAAGATTAAGAGAATTATTAAACGGAAGTCAGATAATTGAACAAAACAAAGAACATGTTCAAGACCCTTATTCTTTCCGTTGCGTACCACAAGTTCATGGAGCTTCAAAAGATGCAATAAACTGGGTGGCTTCTGTTATTACAACAGAGATTAATTCAGCTACTGATAATCCAACTATATTCCCTGATGAGGATTTAGTAATTTCTGCAGGTAATTTCCACGGACAACCACTTGCAATTAATTTAGATTTCCTTGCAATAGCAATAGCTGAGCTTGGTTCAATTTCTGAAAGAAGAACTTATCAATTAATTGCAGGCAAAAGAGGCTTACCTTCCTTCCTTGTAGCTAACCCAGGGCTTAATTCAGGATTTATGATACCTCAATACACACAAGCATCTATTGTTTCTCAATCAAAACAATTATGTACTCCTGCCTCTGTTGATACTATTGATTCTTCTCAAGGACAAGAAGACCATGTATCATTTGGTTCAAATGCTGCTACAAAACTATATAGAGTTATTAATAATACAGAAAGAGTTCTTGCAATTGAATTATTCAACGCTGCCCAAGCTTTTGACTTTAGAAAAGAAAAGACTGGTTTAAAATCTTCTCCAATAATTGAGAAATTCGTTCAAGACTTTAGAAAGGATGTAAACTTCGTTGGTGATGACGAGATAATGTTTACACTTATGCATAAATCGGTTGATTTCTTGCGAAAATATAAAATAGAATTATAATTGTTTTTACCTACAACACTTAAAGAAGTTAAACAACGAGGGTGGGATTGGATAGATGTTATCATTATAAGTGGTGACGCCTATATCGACCACCCTGGTTTTGGTCATGCAGTAATTGCAAGGACTCTTGAAAACGCAGGATATAGGGTTGCAATTATTGCCCAACCCAATTGGAAGGACGACTTGAGGGACTTTAAAAAATTAGGCTCTCCAAGATTATTCTTCGGAATTACCTCAGGCTGCATGGACTCTATGGTAAATCATTATACAGCTAATAAACGACTTCGTAGCGATGATGCTTATACTCCAGGAGGAGAGTCAGGCTTTAGACCAGATTATGCAACCACTGTATATTCTAATATTCTAAGAGAATTATATCCAGATAGCAAAATTATTATTGGTGGTATTGAAGCAAGTATGAGAAGGAATGCCCACTATGATTATTGGTCAGATATGCTTAAACCTTCAATACTTATAGATAGCAAGGCTGATGTTTTAGTCTATGGAATGGGAGAAAAGGTAATTTTAGATATTGCTAAGAAACTTGATAAAGGAGAAAACTTTGATTCATTCTTAGATATCCCTCAATCTGCTTTTGTAATCAATCAAGAACAATTAGAAAAAATAAAAGAAAAGGATGAGGATATCATCACCCTACCCTCTTATGAAGAATGTTTGGAAGATAAATTCAATCAAGCTGTTTCAATAAAAATCATTGAGAATAATTCGAATAAGATAATTGGTCAAAGACTAATACAAAAACATGGAGATAAATTTGTTTTGATTAATCCTTTCGATCCCAATTTCTCAAGCACTGACTTAGATAATAGTTTTTCTCTTCCTTACGAAAGAAAACCTCATTATAAATATGATAAAAGAGGGAATATTCCAGCTTTTGAAATGATTAAACATTCTATCAATATTCATAGAGGTTGTTTTGGAGGTTGTGCTTTTTGTACTATTGTTGCTCACCAAGGCAAACAAATAGTTTCGCGTACTGAAGAGAATATATTAAAAGAAATAGAAGAGGTTTCTAAGATGGAAGATTTCAAGGGTTATCTTTCCGACCTTGGAGGACCTTCTGCTAACATGTATAAGATGAGGGGAAGGGATATGAAGCTTTGCCAAACCTGTTCAAGAGCCTCTTGTATTTACCCAAAGATTTGCAATAATCTTAACTTTAGTCATAAACCTTTATTAGACCTATATCAAAGTGTAAATAAACTACCTTATATCAAGAAAGCTTTTATTGGCAGTGGAATAAGATACGATATGTTTATTCCTTTTATCAATGATAATAATGATAAGAACTATTCCAAAGAGTATTTTAAGCAAGTCTTTTTAAACCATATTAGTGGAAGACTTAAGGTTGCTCCAGAGCATACTGAGGATAATGTTTTGATGCAAATGCGTAAACCTTCTTTTTCTCAGTTTATAGAACTTAAAAATCTCTTTGATAATTATAATAGGAAGTATAATCTTAAACAACAATTAATTCCTTATTTTATTTCCTCACATCCTTCTTGTAGCCTAAAGGATATGGAAGCTCTTGCTCAAAAAACAAAATCTCTTGGCTATAAGCTTGAACAAGTTCAGGACTTCACCCCTACTCCTATGACTATTGCAACAGAAACCTATTATACGGGGTATGATATTATCTCTCTAAATCCAAAACAGGGGAAGAATAAGGCAAAGAAAATCTATTCAGCAAAAACAAAACAAGATAAACTAAAACAAAACTCAGCATTCTTTTGGTGGAAGAATAATAATCATAGAAAAAATTGAATTTGAAATTAAATTATTCTTACTATCTTTGTATCATTATAAAACTAATTAAACATGAGAAAAGCACTTACCTTAATTACTTCAATAACATTTAGCCTAATGGCTTTTAGTCAGGATGATTGCCAAAAGGCTAAGGATAATTTTGATAATGCATTGCAAAGTATTGAAAGTAAACAATACGTTCTTGCAGAGCAATATCTCAAAGAAGCAATTGCTCTTTGCCCTAAGGAAGAAATTAAATACACCTACGAGCTTGCTTGGAATTATTATTTAATTAAAGAGAATAAATCTGCAATAGAAATACTTACTCCATTTATGGAAAGAGATAGCATCCCAGCCGATGTTTATCAACTATTGGGCAACCTTTGGGATGAAAGCAACGACGAAGGGATGGCAACGGTTATTTATGATAAGGGATTTGCTAAACATCCAAATGCTGGTTGTTTGTTTTTAGAAAGAGGTAATATTAGTTATAAGAATAGTAATTATAAAAGGGCTTTGTTTTATTATGAAGAAGGCATATTAAAAGACCCAGAGTATTCTTCTAATTATTTTAGAGCTGCAAATATATTCTTAGGCTCAAGCGAAGAGGTTTGGGGGATTATGTATGGAGAATTATTTATGTTATTGGAAAGAAACACTCTTAGAACTCAAGAAATGAGTAAGAAACTTTACGATGTGTTTCATGACGAAATTACTTTCTCTAATTCAGGTATTAATATTAGCCTAAACGACCCAACAATTATTTATTCCGACAGCCCGGAAAGACCTAATCTCTTCCCAGATAATTATCATAATGCATTGCTAAAGGCTTGCAAGGGAGAGAGACTTATTAATATTAAAACCTTGGTAGATATTAGAACAAGATTTATTAGAAATTTCTATACTCAAAGCCACGCTTTTAAAAATCTTCTTTTCGACTATCATAAGAAACTTATAGATAACGGTCATTTTGAGGCCTACAATTATTGGCTATTTGCTTATGGCAACTCAACTGAGGCCTCAAAATGGATAACACAAAACAAAGGACAATATGATAGTTTCTTAAAATGGATGGAATCCAATCCTATAAGAATCAATTCCGAGAATGTGTTTACCCGTTATAAAATGGAGTAATTAAATACTCCATTTCATTAATTTACTCTTGCATTTGGTAAGGCTTTAAACCCTTTACCCATAATTTCACTACTGTCAATAATATTTATAAAGGCTTCTGGATCTATCTCATGTATTCCTTCCTTAAGCCTAACAAACTCACTTCTCGATACAGTTGTGTAAATCATATTTCTTTCAGCACCCTGATAAAGACCTGTCCCTTTAAAACAAGTACCTCCCCTATTTAGGTCCTTACAAATAGCATCTCTAACTTGATCAGGCTTATTTGTAACAATAAATATTGTCTTATAGGATTTAATACCATCCACAACCATATCAATAACCTTACCTTCAATTACAATAAGTAAAATTGAATAAATAGGTAAACGGAATTGGTTAGAAACAAATAAGGTAGAAATAGTAATAGTTGAGTCAACAATAACTACAAGAGTTCCTAAAGAAATCTTTGTATACTTATTAAGAATCATAGAGATAATATCACTTCCTCCCGATGTTGCACCACTCTTAAATATTAAACCAATTGCTAAACCATAGATAAGACCCGCAACCAAAGTATTAAGAAAATAATCCGGCATAAAGAATGTCCCATCTCCAAGAGCAATCAAGGCAGAATTATTCATTCCTTGTGCTATATCGGCAGAGAAAATACCATCATGAATCAAAGGAAATACTCCAATAAAGGTTTCAATAACCCATATAAATAGAGCAATTGCAATTGTTGATACAACCGTTTTAATTCCAAATTTAGGTCCCAATACCCAAGTTCCAATCAATAGAAGCGGAATATCCATAAAAAGTCCAGAAATACTAATCTTCCATCCAAAAAGATGATAAAGAACAGTTGCAATACCATAAGTTCCACCAGGAGCCAACTTGTAAGGAGATGCAAAAAGTACGTTACCAAAAGCAAACAAAAGGCTTCCGATAATAACGTAAGAATAAGCAATAAACCATTGCTTCGAAAGAAATTTTTCGTTTTTAATTATACCCATAATTCAATGAAATTTGTTAAGTTATTTGTCATGAAAAACGGTGCAAAAGTAGTACAATTAACCGAGATAAAAGAAAAATACAATCTTTTATTTGATAAACAGCGTAACTTCTTCAATAATTAAAAATAATATTTATTATTTACGCCAACAAATAATCTCTTGTTTTCATCTTAAAACTTCTTGTTTTTATACGCAGACTTCTTGTCCTTGTCTGTAAAGCCGGTTTACAAGCTTGTAAAGCGGGTTTACAAGTCTGTAAAGCGGCTTTACAGATGGAATATAGAAGTCTTAGTATAGAATTTAGAAGTCTAAATACAAAACTACTTAGTCTAAATATCAAATCTTGGTATTTAAAAATAAAAAGACGCAGATTGGGGGAATCTACGTCTTTTTCTTTATTTGGTTTTTCTTGTGATTATTTACAAGAAAGTGCTGATAGTGCTATTGAATACATTTTGGTCTTGGTGCTGTCTCCTCTTGAAGATAGTACGCATGGTACCTTTGCTCCTACTACCATTGCTGCTAATTCTGCTCCTGCAAATTTTGTTGCTGTCTTGTAGAATACGTTTCCAGCTTCGATTGTTGGCCATACTAAACAGTCAGCATCTCCTGCTACTTCTGATTTCAATTTTTTGATTTGAACGCTTTCCATATCTACTGCTACGTCCATTGCAAGTGGTCCATCAATAATACCTCCCTTGATTTGTCCTCTATTTGCCATTGCAGCTATTAAAGCAGCTTCAGCGCATGCTGGCATTCCTACTGATACTTGTTCGGTAGCTGCAATCAAAGCAACTTTTGGATTATCATTACCAAGAGCCTTTGCAGTTTTTATTACATAGTTGGTAATTGCTATCTTTTGGTTGAAATCTGGTGCTGGAATTATTGCAACATCAGAAGTAATTAATAGTTTGTGATATGTTGGCACTTCAAAAACAGTTACGTGAGAAAGAACTGGCTTACCTCCTGGCATTAATCCTCTTTCCTTGTTAAGGATTGCTCTCATATATTTATCTGTGGAGCAAAGCCCTTTCATTAGGATATCTCCCTTACCTTCGTTGATAAGTTGAACTGCAAGGTTTGCTGCTCCTTGTTCGTCAGCTTCCTGAACAATTTGGAATTTATTTACATCTATTCCTTCTTCTTGACATACCTTCTTGATAGTAGCCTCATCTCCAACAAGTATTGCATCAATTATGCCTAAATCTGCTGCCATAGATGCAGCTCCAATTGTATGTGAATCCATTGCATAAGCTGCAACTAATCTTTTCTTTCCTTTAGCCTTAACAGCTTCAATAATTTGATCTAATTTTGTAATCATAAAAACGTCTGATTTATTGTACTTTAATTTTTTTGCAAAGTTAGTGCTTTTATTAGTATTTATGAAATCAAACCTATCAAAAAATTCTTAATTTACTATACATACCTATTCTTTGTAATATCTATTACAATTTCTATCATTTTAATTGCTTATTTTTGTACTTTAATTAATAGGTAGAAAATATGGATATAAGACTTAGAGCTGTTGAGTTGTCGGATATTGACAAAATATATGAATGGGAAAATGATTTTTCGCTTTGGAATCTTAGCTCAAACCGTTCTCCATTTTCACGATATGCTATAGAAAACTATGTGATGAGTACGCAAAACCAAGATATTTACACTTCAAAACAATTTCGTTTTATGATAGATTTAATTGAGGTGGTGGATAATTATAAAAGTATTGCATGTGTCGGATGTATAGATCTATATGATTTTGAACCTGATAATATGAAAGCTGGTATTGGAATTTTAATTGATAATAATCATCGTAAGAAAGGTATTGCATCATTAGCAATTATTGAATTAGCAAAATACTCTAAAAAAATTCTTCATCTTAATCAATTATATGCATTCGTTCCTCAGGATAATCATAACAGTATAAAACTATTTAGTAATGTAGGTTTTCAAAAGACTTCTTGTCTTAAGCAATGGATTAAGAAAAATAATAGTTTTATAGACGTATTAGTATTTCAAAAATATCTTTAATATAAAACACGCAAATCATTATTATGAGTAATAATTTCATAAGACACAATCTCTTTTGGATTATCCCAATAACTTTTATACTTTTAACCATAATTCTTTCGGGATTCTATATATTGAACTCCAAAATCATCACTCCTGAGGATAAAGTTTATCTATATATTCTACCTAATACGACTAAAGCTGAATTGGTAAAGCAAATAAGGAATCAGGATATAGTTTTCAATTCCTTTGTTTTCGATTTGTATTCTAAAGCTTATAGATTCAATACCCCTAAGACAGGAATGTATATCTTAGAAAATGGGATGAAGATAAATAAGGTGATTAAGAAACTATCCAGAAAACAACAAGACCCGATAAGGCTTGTAATTGGTAAAAGCAGAACAAAGGAAGATTTTGCTAATAAAATATCTCAGGAGCTTTCTTTTTCATATAAGGAATTATTAGATAAATTAAATGATAATAAATACTTAAACCAATTTGGGATTGATTCATTAAATAGTCTTAGTATAGTAATCCCTAATACTTATGAGGTCTATTGGGATATTAGTGTCGAAGGATTTTTAAGTAGAATGTATAAGGAATCAAATAAGTTTTGGGATAAGAGAAATATTGAGAATCATCCTTTAGATAAGAGAGAGATAATAATTCTTGCAAGCATTGTTGAGGAAGAAACAAATAAGAATGATGAGAAAAAAAGAGTAGCTGGAGTTTATATTAATAGGTTGGAGAAAAACATGCTATTGCAGGCAGACCCTACTGTGAAATTTGCTATTGGAGACTTAGAGATAAAGAGGATTCTTGGAGCGATGCTGAATATCGATTCTCCTTATAATACTTATAGAAACATAGGATTACCAATAGGAGCTATATGTATTCCAAGCATATCTTCTATTGATGCTGTTGTGAATTATGAAAAACATGATTATTTTTATTTTTGTGCTAAGGAAGATTTCTCAGGATACCATGCCTTTGCCAAAACTTATGACGAACATTTAATTAATGCGAGGAAATATCATAATGCATTAAATAAAAACGGGTAAGCTACTTACATCGCACCGCTACAACCTTATTACCTTGCTGCATTCCTGCCCTGGGGATGTTTAAAGGGAGCTGGTCGTGTAAGACTTACCCACTGCAAAAATACGAATATTTCTAAGTATAGCAAATAAAACAAGCAGAAAAAGAATATAAATTGAATAATTGAAAATAGAAAACATTGAATATGAAATTAGAAACACTATTAAATAAAAAAGATTTTACCAAGGAAGAACTAATATTTCTTTTGGGTTTAGAGGGTGAAGATATGGATAAACTCCTTAAAAAAGCTTTAGAAGTAAAATTAAAAGAGGTTGGGAATACTGTATATCTAAGGGGATTGATAGAATATTCTAATAGATGTACAAAAAACTGTCTTTATTGTGGCGTTAGAATTGGGAATGATAAAGTGGAGCGTTATACTGTTAGCGACGAAGATGTGTTTGAGTGTGTTGATCTGGCAATGAAATTAGGATATGGTTCTATCGCTATCCAAAGTGGAGAGCGTTCAGATAAGGCTTTTACAGATAAAATCACATATCTCCTTCATGAAATCAAAAAACGTTCTGATGGTAAAATTGGTGTTACACTTTCATGTGGAGAGCAAACCGAAGAGGTATATAAAGAATGGTTTGAGGCTGGAGCTCATCGTTATCTGCTTAGAATAGAGACTTCAAACAAAGAATTGTATTATAAAATCCATCCAAACGATGATAAGCATTCTTTTGAAAAAAGACTTGATGCAATTTATTCATTGAAAAATCAAGGATATCAAACAGGAACAGGAGTAATGATTGGTTTACCTACCCAAACAATTGAAGACTTAGCCAATGATTTATTATTTTTCAAGAAATTGGATGTTGCTATGGTTGGCATGGGACCTTTTATCCCTCATGATGATACTCCTTTGTCGATATATAGAGATAGTATTATTTCTGAACAAGATAGATTTGATTTAACTCTTAAGATGGTTGCTTGCCTCAGGTTAATGATGCCTAGAATAAATATGGTTGCTGCAACTGCGAATCAAACAATAGATCCAAAGGGAAGGGAAAAGATTGTTCAAGCAGGTGCAAATATTATTATGCCAAATCTTACTCCTACCAGATTTAGGGAGAATTATCTTATTTATCCAAATAAGGCATGTGTTGGAGATAAACCAGACGAATGTAAAAACTGTTTAGACCTGCGTTTAGCTGCAGTTAAACATAAAATAGGATATAACGAATGGGGTGATTCTAAAGCTTTCTTTATTAAAGATTAGTTTATTCTTTAACTCTAAGATATCTATAATAGTCAAATCCACCTAATACATTTGGTTGTTTAATTCTCATAGAATCAGAATTAATATAATCAATAGTATATTCATAAGTTACATTCATCGTATCCTTAATTGTTAGGACATCCCCTACTATTGTATAATTTCCTATTACTCTCTCAACAGTATCACATATATTATTGAAAGAATAAACTCTCTTTCTAATATCTAATACATATTCCGAAAACTCTATATAGGATTTCTTTACACAATCTTCTATTAATGTATCGCTTTGGATATCTTTCTTTACCCATTTACCTGTTAATAAATCATCGTCTTTTTCTTCCTTACAAGAGAAGAATATAATTGATGTTAGAGTAGCTAATACTCCAATAAATAATAAGGTTTTAAGTTTCATATCTTCTATTATTTTAATTTCTTTGCTAATTGATTTAATGTTATTGTATCGAATATTGTATATAAAATATAAAGTATTGCATATGAAGAAAGGAATGCTTTGATATTGGTTATAGGTAATAGAATTGCAACTATTAATACAATGATGTAAATTAGTAATTTTGAGAATTTAGTTATCATAAATATGTTTTCAAATCTCATCTTTTTACTTTTTTGTGTAAGATATATAAGTGTGTAACTAATCCCAGTAATAGAATAAAAGAGAATTATTAAATACGGAATAGAATCAAATATCCAATCCTTTGATAAAAATAATAGTGAAAACAAACCAATAAGGCTAACCCCTATTGAAAAAAAAGTAAGTTTAATTATATATGATACAAGTGGATTCTGTTGCATTTTATATTTTATTTTACAGGAATATTTATCTCTGATTTTGATTGGTTATTCATAGAACATTTCCCAGTGAAAACTGCTCCTGGTTCTATTGATAATTGCCCAATTTGAATATCTCCTAATATATTAGCATTAGCCTTTAATGTCAATAATTCTTTTGTATTGATATTCCCTTCTATTCTTCCTGATATATCACCATTATTACAAGTAATATTACCAATTATCTTCCCTGTAGGGCTAAGAACTAATTTGCCTTTAATAACAAGGGTTCCTTCAATTATTCCATCTATTCTAAGGTCTCCCTCACTCGAGATATCTCCTTTTATCTTTGTTTTACTATTAATGATATTAATAGAATTTGTTTCATTTTCGTATGCTGATTTTGCCATAGTATATTTATTTTTTATTTTTCTCTTTTTCTAAATAGAATATCCTGAAAAACTTATTATACGCAGGAATATTCTTTCTGTTATAGAAAGTTGGATAATTCTGCGTTGAAATAATAAAATGAGTATAATAATCAGGATTAATTCCTTCTAATAATTCTTTTGAATTTATAATAGTATTATAGTATTGCATTGCTTTTTCAATATTCTCAAACCTATTGACCGTAATCATTTGTTTTGACATAGTAAATAACAAACTAGTCAGCTTTATGTTATCAGCTGTGAAATACTTAGAATTAAAATCGGAAAATGCAGTTCTTATTTCGCTTACGTTTACCTTATCATCGTCAAATAATATAACATAAAAATGTTCCATATCTCTATAACGATATATTAGACTTTCTGCATCTAAAATATCATCTTGAGAAACTGTATGATCAATTATATCTTCATGACTTATTTCCTTAATCTTATCTTTTTCATCCTTACCTTCTATTTCCTTATTCATTATTTCATCCTTAGGAGTATGTTTATACGCAAGATTTTGACTAACTATATTATAATTGGCACTTAAATATTTTAGTTGATTCTCAATCACAGGAGTTATTTCATGGTTTGGATAATTAAAAACTATCATATTTAATTCTTGTATAAGTGTATCCATACCCGAGAGTTTACCTTTAGCTAAAGCTTCAATATAAAGCATTCTTGGAATATAAGGACCATACTCCAAGCTGTCAATTCCATCTTTTGATAATTCTATTGCTTGATTATATTTGCCCGATGTATATGCATTATATGCTTTTTCGTACAATGCTTGTGCTTCGATATTTTGTTTAGATACTTCTTGCCAATAATCTGGGTTTTTAATCATATAGGCAAAATCACTTTCTGGATAATTTTTTAATATTATGTTCTTATAATAATTTGAATTAGGAGTTTGTCCAATATTATCATATATCCTGTATAAATGATATGAAGATGGTAAGGTTGTAGGATAATTTGGATAACGTTTTTGGAGTTCTAAGAAGGTCGAAATTGCCTTACCATTATTTTGCAAACCTTGATAATAAATATACCCAGCAGTTAATAAGGCTTTTGATATTTCAATATTTGCCGAATCTTTTTGATGCTGTGTCCTTGGAATATCCTGAGTATAATACTCTCTTGATAGTTTGTCTAAACTTTTAGATTTTACCGAAGTTTTAGTTTTAGTTCCTGAACTATCAGAAATACTATCTTCTATCTCTCCATCTGCTAATTCAGAATCAATATCGAAATCAAATTCTTGCTGTTTTTGACTTAATCTCCAATTATCTTCAAGCTTTCTATTACCCCATATTCTAATAAATTCTGTTTTTCCAGCTTGAACTGTATTATTATTATAGAAATACCATGAGCTTTGCTGTTGTTGGTATGCATAAGGGTTAGCAGCATTAGCATTTTGAAGCATCGCCTGTCTTGCCTGCTCTTCTTTTTTAATCCTTTCCTGCTCTGCTTTAAAAGTATTAATCCAATTATCTATCTTAAGGTTTAATTCTGCCTCAGTAAGATTAGATAAAGCTAAAAGACTATCCCATCGATTTACTATTCTAAGATTCTTAACCAAATTCTCCAAAACTAATTGTCTTGAATAAACTCTATTATAATTTGGATGATCTTTTTTCATTACAAATAAGGCCGTATCGTAATAAATATATGCTTTTTCGTATTCTTCAAGAATTTCAAAATTTACATCAGAATATCTAATAGATGAAGAAATCTTTTGATTATCATTATTTACAGAGTTATTAACCGATTTCTCCCAATACTCACATGCTTTATCTACATTTTTATCTTTGAAATATATCTCTCCAATTGTAAAATAAATCTGATCTCTTAACATTATATTCTTCTTTTCCAAAGACATCTTTTCCAATTTATCTAATATCCTCTTACTATTTGAGGTTTTGGGATCATAGCACATTGCTTGAAATAATTGAGATGCAAATTGCATATCAAAGTCTTTTGCTCTCTTTGAGGTTTTAGAAAATAATCGACCTGCCTGATCTAAGTTATTAGCTTTTAAATGAAACTGACCTTCAATAAACATTAATCTTGTATTAAAGCTTCTTGAATTTGAATACTTTCTTGCTAACTGGATATATTCCAAAGCTTTTGCATTTTTACCCTGTGCAATTGCATTCTCAGCATAAACAGAATAAAGAAATTTCCTTAAACTTTTAGGAGCCTTACCCTCATTAATACGATTTTTTACCTGGTCTAAGGTTGATTCACACATTAAATAATCTTTTTCTTTTGAGAAAGTGAAACCTAACCAAATCATTGCTTCAAAAGCAATATCTTTATCTTTATAAGTATTGATTATATATTTGAAAGTTGCATTTGCTACCTTATATTCTTTCTTATAAAAACTTGATTTCCCTATTAGTAAATATGCTTTTTTAATTTCAGGATTTCTTTCCTTCCCATCAATAAACATTGAATGTTTCTTAATTGATTTAGAGCTTTTCTCAATAGCTCTATCCATATTTGGTTTAATGTTTATAGTTATTTGGTCGTCTCCTTTTTTAAAAATAGGCAGTATTTGAGAATAATCATCCTTTTGAGTTGTATTTATAGTTCTAATCCCTTGTCTAAATGCATCATGACCATTCCACAAAGTATTATAATGTGCTACACTTGTATAGTATGCTCTATTATACCATTTATTTTTCTTTGTAGAACAGGAAGATAACAATAAGAATATTGATAATATAAATATTAAACCATAAATGCCTTTATAAAATGTTTTCAAGTTGCTCTCTTTATGAATTACGACAATTAATAACACTAATTAGATAACTATTAATCTGCAAATATATTTTATTTATTCGAATCTATAAAGAAAAAACAAGAAATAT
>WARP01000534.1_pt1 | contig 19931 bp, 16 predicted proteins | sample 4769151 | NCBI WGS metagenome assembly WARP01 (sample SAMN08893023, study PRJNA449175) | gut metagenome | isolation source: rumen sample fed with dry roughage | host: cow | place: India: Nagpur | collected 2016
AGGGCATCCATCCGCAAACCCACCTTAAAAACTTCGAAGGTATTTTACAGGCCGATGCCTATGCTGGTTACAACGAGGTATACCGAACCGGCCAGGTGACCCAAGCGGGTTGCTGGGCCCATGCCCGGCGCAAGTTCCATGATATTCATGTCCATCGGCCCTCTGATATTACCCATCATGTGCTCACTCAAATTGGCCGTTTATATGAGATTGAGGCCGGCATCCGGGGCAGTCCACCACTAACTCGTCAGGCTGAACGCCAGGACAAGTCATGGCCAATTGTGCTTGCCTTGCATGAGTGGTTCCTGCAGCAGTTGCCAACCCTGTCACGCAAATCCGTGACGAGCGATGCCATCCAGTATGCCCTTAACCAGTGGCAGGCCTCGACACGCTATCTGGATGACGGGGAAATTGAAATCGATAATAACGCGGCAGAACGCGCCTTACGTGGTGTGTCTGTTGGACGCAAGAATTACTTATTCCTGGGTTCGGATGCGGGTGGTGAGCGGGCGGCCACGCTCTACAGTTTACTGGAAACCGCCAAACTCAACGGTATCAATCCAGAAGCCTACCTGCGCCATGTGCTGTCGGTGATTGCCGACTATCCGGTTAACCGGATGGACGAATTATTGCCCTGGCGAGTGCAGCTGTAAAAAACAAGTTTTAAGCTGTCAATACGGTATGGGGCGGAGCATTACCCCGGTTCGCCCGTTTCCGTCATAAAATGGGTGAATGCTTTCGAACTGGTGGTGGATAAGGCCCATTTTAATAAGCGGATCTACCGGCATCAGGTCAGGATCGTTCATGAAGCGTTCTAGCCCCGCCATCAACGTTACGACTTCCTGTGGGCTCTGGGGGGGCGTATACACAGTACATCCGCTATTATCCTTCAGCGAAGTACCTGGTAGCTTGCGTAAACCAGCGTTATTCCGTTCCAGTTCGCACTGTATCTGCACAATGTGGTTAACCGTTAACAACCCTGTTTGCTTTACTTGCTCATAGCCCACACGCAGGGCTTGGCGATAGCGCATAACTTCTTTGGCTGCCGGATTGACAAATGCGTCAGGGTCGGCGTCGTCACGAAACAGTTCATCGTGAGTGGTTACGATGTTTTCGATCTCGGAGCTGTCTTTTGCCTCTTGTAAACCCAGGGTGTTGATAAGAATGCCTTGGTTTGGGATAGAGGCGGCCACGCCTTTCAGTTCAGCAAGAGAACGGCTACTACTTGTGAGCTTCTTTAGAATGAGGGGTGTATCGAATCGTTCTGCATTTAAATGTTCAAGGGGCGTAATCGGTGTCACTATTAACTCCATATATATAAAAAAATGGGTTTTTCTATATATGTTACAGATGATATGTATAGAAAAATGGTTTTTTTATACATGTTGCGGATAATGTGTATAGAAAATCTGTTTTTTTATACATGTTGCAGGTAATGTGTATAGAAAATAGATGCTTTCTATATGGATTTTCGCTCACGGCTGAGCTCGTCCAAACAAAACTCTACCATTTGGGCTTGGCTCAACCACACAGTTTGGGCTGATACCAAAGGCCTGACAGGCGTGGCATTATGGCCTGTCAGTTTTGCTTTAAACGACAGTTGTGCTTTATTTAGCCATGTGTAGTTGATGAAACTGAAGGATTTATAATTTAAGTATTAAATTAATACAAAAGTTTCGTTTTTAAACTTAAATGCAATAAAATATATAATTATGTATATTTAATAAAATAGAAAAAATCATTGGGGTTTGTTGGATGAAGGGCAAGATCAAAAATAAAACTGATGTGATAGCGGCACTACAGTTGTGGCAGGCACGGCTGAATGTAAATGATCCATATGAAACAGTTGTCTCATCTTTGGTTTTTTATAATTTGTATGACGTATGATGGCCTTTTTTTACTTTTATTTTAATAACGGTTGATGTTATTAACGCGTTGCGTTACTATTATAAAAAATCAATATTTATGATTACTCATTTTGCTTGCGGTGACACAGAGGATTTATTTAACGGTAAGCGTGTCAAGCGTTTCGTTAATATTGAGCGGGTTGCAATGCGTAAATTGCAACAGATTCACGCAGCAATGAGCTTACAGTTCCTGCGAGCACCACCAGCAAACCATTTAGAGCTATTAAGTGGCGACAGGAAAGGGCAGTACAGTATTCGTGTAAATGACCAGTGGCGGGTTTGTTTTGTATGGAACAATGGCAACGTCAGTCATGTTGAAATTGTGGACTATCATTAAAGGAAAAAGACAATGGCGCGCAGAGAAATCCCCCTTGTTCATCCTGGTGAAATTTTATTGGAAGACTGGCTTATACCCTTGGAAATCAGCCAGTATGCTTTGGCCAAAGCAATTGGTGTACCTGCCCGTAGAATTAATGAAATTGTTAAGGGAAAGCGGGCAATTACACCTGACACAGCATTGCGTTTGGCTGCTTTTTTTAATACTGACGCACAAAGCTGGCTGGGTCTTCAAGCTCATTATGATACAGAGTTGGCCAGAGAAGCCCTTTACGATACGTTGGCGCATATCCAGCCTTTTACCGTTAATAATGCCGGGGGTTCATCTAAGTTGGCGGCACATTAATGAAAATATTATGAGAAAGCCTTGTTGCTTTTCAAGTATTTACAGCTTTGTTATAGATGGGCCTGAAGATGTTGTAAGTCTAGCTCTATGCCATGAGCAATATACCAAACCAAATCCATATTGGGAAAACGCTTGCTCCCACGCTGGAGCATGGGAATGCCTGCGCGAACAAATCATTCGGGCAGATGGTGCAGCAGCCAACTGAACCGTACATGCTCCTGTTCAAAACGCAGGTTTTTCACTGGCTGTCTGTCCGGTGTGTAAATCTTATTATCACGCAGCGCCTGATACAACGCTTGTTCGCTGTCGGTCAGCAATGGCAGTTCGCTGGTGCAGCGTTTATCTTCCGGTTCTTGCCCCCACATTTCGTGATGATGCAGCAGGGTGGCTGTATCCATAAGCAGTGATTGGGTATGGGGCAGGTGGCTGCGCAGGCGGTTAAGAATGGCAAAGCCGTGGGTGTCAATATCTCCCCAGTAGTAAAGCGGCTGCCGGGTTAGCCAGGGTATCTGGCCCAGTGTGTTCAGGGCATAGCCCTGGCCAAATAACAGTATGGCGCCAGGCTGGTCAGGAAAGGCCAGGGCATTGATTTCATTTTCGGTCACAAATACCTTTTCCACCGGCAGATGTAGGCGGGCAAGTTGTTCTACCGGCAGCTCCAGGTCATTCAGCCCGGCAATAGCCAGTGTGCTGTCCAGGATTCGCAAACGTACCCGCAGCGGTTTGTCTTGCAAACCATAACGACGGGTGAAGCCATCGGCACCCCGCCATTGTGCATTTATGTATTCGGCCGGTAAGGCCAAATCAAGCAGTTTGCCCAATAAACTGCGATGTTGTTCAATGAACTTGGTATCGACGCCGGCAATATCCAGCTGGCGCAGGTACAGGCCGCTGTGGGGGTGCTTGCGAAACCAGTGCAGCACGGCAAGCACCTTGTGCCAGCTGGCCGCATGTTCCAGGGCCGTCAAGGGGTATTTTTCCAGCCAGGGCAACAGCTCGGGGAAATCGTCCAGCGTGTTTTCCACCAGCTGGTCAAATTGTTGTGCAGCACGCCGTTGGCCAAGCAGTCCCAGGGCATCTTCAGCCTGTTCAATCCAGACTTGATCCGGGATGTGGTTGCGCCCCAGCTGGCGGTGGTTGACTTCTTTCCACGTCAACCGGTAACGCTTATCCAGCTGCTGTAACTGGCCAATCCAGCGACGAACCTGCTCGAAGTTGTTGCCCAGGTCCAGGCTATTCGGCTTTTTCAGCCGCAGTTGCCAGGGAAAGAGTGGCGCGGCATGGGGCAGGCGGGTGCGCAGCAGCTCACCTTTATCCCAAAACCGCTGCAGCTGGCTGCGTAAGTCAGTTTGTGTGCTCCAGTCCTGTTTGCTCATGGCGTAGCTGTCTTACCGGCTTTCTGCGCGTGATACTCTTCAATGCTCAGGCAACGCAACTTGGACTCAAGTCCTTGTTCGTTGTGTACAAAGCCGACACTGGCAACATACGGTTCAATAATATGAATCTTTTGCAGCGGGGTGACGATGAGCAGTTGCAGGTTAAGCTTGCGGAACAGTTCCAGGCCGTAACGGGCCGACTCATCCGAGCCCCGCCCGAATGCTTCATCAATCACCACAAAGCGGAATGAACGGGAACGGATGGCCCCCCATTCAAGGCCGAATCGATAGGCCAGGCTGGCTGCCAGCACGGTATAGGCAAGTTTTTCTTTTTGTCCGCCGGATTTGCCACCGGAGTCACTGTAATGCTCGTGTTCACTATTGTCTTCGCGCCAACGTTCAGAGGCGGAAAACACATACCAGTTGCGCACGTCACAAACCTTGCGAGTCCAGCGCTTGTCGGCCTCGCTGCTGCCATCGCGACCACGGAATCGTTCAATGATTTGGCGTACCTGTAAAAATTTGCTTTCCGCGTATTGTTCGTCCTGGCTGCCAGACAGACTGCCTTCAGTGCAAGCCTTCAGGTCGTTACGGAAAGCGTTGATTTCTCCATCACCGCATGATTGTGCTTCTAACTGGATGAATCGTCCCGAGGTATAATCAATTTCGTGAAGTGAGCGGTTGATTTCGTCAATGCGTACACGGATATCCTGCTCCTCACGGCGCAAGTGAGTCTGGAAATTGGCAATTTCGTTAATGATGTTTTCATTGAGCATGTCCTTGAATCGCTGCTCAAATTGCGGCAGTCCATCTTCTTCCAGGCTGGCAAGCATGGCGCGGTACTCATCGGCAGCCTTGACACTGACATCAACCTCCTGGGTGTCCATGGGGTAGGCGGTACGGTACTCGGTCATGGCCTGGACAATATTTTGGGTCAGGCGTTCCAGGCGCTTGTCTGCGGCATTAATCTTGCTTTGCAACCAGCTGCGCAGTTCCTGTTCACGATTGTTGCAAGATTCAACGGTCAGGGTGTGTTCTTCCAGTGCCTGCTCACGTAGCACGGCAAGTTTGGCGAAATGCGCCTGCAGTTCAGGCGTGGCAGCCTGGTGCTGGGCCCGGGCCTCGTTGGCTGCCTGTTGGGTATCCTCCTGCTTCTGTTCGGTTCGGGCCAGTTCGCGGTTTTTGTTGTCCAGTGCATCGCGCAGGTTATGCAACTCGTTTTCCAGTTGCCGCAGTTGCTCCTGCAGGGCTCGCAGGGTATCAGATTCGGCTTCCAGTTGCTGGCGTTCCTGTTCCAGCTTGTGAATATGCAATTGCAGTGGCTGCCAGTCCAGTTCCTGAAAATTGTCGAATACTGACAGTTGGGCAAGCAGTTCCAGCTGTGTATCAAGTTCGCGCTGGCGCTGTTGCAAGCCGGCCAATTGCAGGGCGTGTTGCTGGATGCGTTGTTGCAGGTCGGCAGCCTGTTTTTCAAGCGCGGCAATTTTTTGTTCGTTGCTCCAGCCAAGGACATATTGGGTGCGGTCATTCAGCCGGTGGCGATCGTCTTTTTCATGGCGTTCCTGGCCGGACTTGACCTGACCGGCTTGTGTAACGGCCTTTTCTTCGCGCCGGAATTGTTCCATCGAATCGCAGCAGGTATAGTCAAAGCGCCGTGCCAGCTCAGCTTCCAGCCAGTTATAGAAGGGCGTGTCTGGCTTGATCTGCAGTTTTCGAACCAGTGAGTCTGAGTGGGTATCCACCGCAAGCCGGTTGCGGCCTTCGCGGATTCTGAAGTACACCAGGCGGCCGCCTAAATGTGTTTGTTCGACCCATTGGGCGACCTGGACGTAAAGTTCATCGGGTACCAGAAGCGACAAGCCGAAGTTATGCAGCAGACGTTCTGACACTCCTTCCCAGTCGCGTTCATCTTCTCGTATCTGTAACAATTCGCCAACAAAGGGTAATTTGCTTTCTTCAATTGCCAATTCAGCACATAGCCGGGCGCGGATATCCAGGATGCGCGCAGGCAGGTTGGAACGCCGTTGGCGCAAAGAGGCCAATTCGGTGTCCAGTTGCCCATGCTGCTGGCGCAGGTTGCGTAAAGTGACAGCCGTTTCGGTTTGCTCATTCTGGGCTGTGTCGCGCTGCTCGCGACAGCGTTCGTTCAGGCCTGGTAAAGCCTGGCGGGTGGCCAGAAAGGGTTCGGCGCTGTCGGCTAATGGCAGCCCCAGTTTTTGTGACAGTTTGTTATAGCGTTCAACAGCGCGCAGACGACGCTGTTGTTCGTTTTGCACACGATTGATTTCTTCCTTGATGGCTGCCAGGCGGTCACCACCGTTTTGTGCAATCGCACGGGTCAGTTCATCGCGCTGTGACTGGCCCTGTTGTTGCTGTTCTTGCAGGCTGCGTTGCTGTTCTTGCTGGCGGGCGAGGTCCTGGGCCAGGTTGTCAAGGCGCTTTTCCAGTAACCCGGCTTTGAGTCCCGCAAACCAGGGGGCCAGGGCTTCCCGGCAGCCCACTTGTGCCAGGCGTTCGGCAGATTCCTGTTGATGATGTTTACAATTTTGCACCAGCGGCTGCAGCAGGGCAATTTGCTGTTTGGCCTTAAGTACCGCCTCGTGGGCGCGATGCAGGTCATCAAAATGCTGGATTAATGCCTGGATGCGTTCTTCAACCGGAAATTCTTCCAGCATGTGCTCACGGACGAAATCGGTCAGGTTTCCCACCGATTTCATTGAAACTGTCTGGCTGAACAGTTCTAGCGCCTGATCGTTGTTAATGCCAAAGCGCCGGCGGAAAGCCGCACTATAGGCATTAAAACTGGTGTTCAGGGTGACCTCCTGCATTGCCCGCAGCCGTTTGCGCAAGCTGTTAAGATCATTGCCGAAGTGGGCAAAATGTTCAGTGATGGTTAAGTGTTTGTCGGCCACCACATAAAAGCGTTCCGGCTGCCCCCGGTTTTCGGTGATGTAAAATACCTGGGCCAGCGTCACGTGCTGGTCATACCCCTCGTTATAGAAGTGCCCCAGAATGACTGAATAGCTATTGTGGTCACGCAGTGCGACCGGCTTGGCGTTTAACCCCGAGTCGCTACGCTCGGATTTATAGTAGCCCAACACATAAGAGCGCAGGGTTCGTTCTTTTGACTCAGCGCCGGCAGCCTTGTTATAGGCAATTTTTTGCGCTGGCACCAGCAAGGTGGTAATGGCATCTACCAGGGTTGATTTGCCAGAGCCAATATCACCCGTTAACAGTGCATTGTCGCCATTGGCAGGGAAGCACCACACGCGTTGGTTAAATGTTCCCCAGTTGTAAACTTCAATATCGTGCAGGCGAAAGCCGGCGCGCTCGTCACTGCCGGCGAAGTCCAGCATGGGTGAATGGCTGGAATCTGTCACTCCTGTTCTCCTTCGGTGCTGTGCAACGCGGCATATTCTGCCAGGCGCTGGTCAAACTCATTCAGCCACTGTGCATCAATAAAGGCTTTCAGAATGCGACATACTTCGTAAAGTGGCTCTTGCTGACCTTTTAGTTTGCGCAGAAAGCCCAGTTCAACCACTTTGGCGATATGGCTGTCGATACGGTCAATAAGCCGGACTTCGTTACTGCTTTCGGACAGGAACAGGCGCATCAGCTCTACCAGTTGGTCACGTGAAAGAATCAGGCGGATATCGCTGCTGTTCGCATCAGATTCGGCCAGATGCTTGCGTAGCAAAGCCAGCAGCAGGCTGACCGGGTAGCTTAACTGGCGACGTGGAATGAGGCGCGGGATGGTGCTTTTGCCGTCTTCATCTTCCTGCCGGGATTGGCGCAAATAGGCATAGCCTTCGGCCTCGTCAAGAATCAGCTCAAGGCCCAACAGCTGGATATAGTCGCGCACAGCGGCCTGTTGTTCGATCAGGTTTTGCCAGCCTGGCAGGTCATCATCACGATAAAGTACACCCTTGAACAGCTTGATTAAAAGGGTTGATAAATCGGTAGAAAAAATGGTGGTCATGGGCAGTTCAATGGCTGAAAATAATTAAAGGTTCACTTGCGCGACGTTGCATGCCTTGTTCATCTTGCCAGCTGATTAATTGGGTGTGGTGTTCATCAAGGACGTATCGGTTATTGGCGGTGGCAAGTTCAAGCCAGGTAACCAGTTCGGCCAGGCCCTGTTGCAGCGGATAGCGATGAAGCAGTTCACCCAGGCTGATTTGAGATTGCTGGCGCAGCGCCTGGCGCAGGTTTTCCAGCAGGCGGGATTTATCAACATGGATCTGGTCAAAAAGCGCATCGGCATTGTTGTCACTGGTTCCTTCAAACAGAATTTGTGTATTGATGCGTGGCTTCAGTGGCGGGCTGTACAAGGGGCGATCCAGTGGCAGGTTCAATGCTAGCTGTACGTCATCCAGGCAGATGATTTCTTTTTCTGGCGGGTGCTGGCGCAGGCCCAGCGCCTTGGCTTCTATGTCACGCAGAAGATGCATGATGCGCCTGTTTTCCAGCCAGGCCTGGTCATCAAGTTAGCGACGTAACTGTTCGGACAGACGAGCAACCGTGCGTTGTGCCGCTTCACCGGCTTTGAGCCATTCATAATGGATCCGCAGCAGGCGGCGATCCGGCTCCAGGCTTTGTACTGGCGGCATATTAAAAATTTTTTGCAATAAGTCCGATAACTCATCCTGGCGTGAGGGTGACATCAGAAACTCCCAGAAAGCCCGAAAACTGCGTCCCTGATCCGAATCCGCAATGGCATCGCGTTCTCCAAAAAATTCCTCGAGAAGGGCACCTTTGCCCCCTTCCCAGGTGGCTATGCGTTCACGCACTTCACGGTCCAGATCGCGGAAGTTTTGCTCAATTTCACGGAAATCGGCCAGCAGGCTATCGGCGCTGTCGTTGATCGCCAGAAAACGTTCACGTACCCGGGTTGCATCCATCAAGTCTATTTGGCCGGCCTTGATTCTGGCAATCTCAGTATCAAGTGTCGCTTTGCGTTTTTCCAGTTCGGCAATGCGTGTGTCAGGATCGGTTTCGCTGCCTTCCACCACCTGACGCAGTAAATCAAAAATGCTCATCAAACGGGATTCGGTGCCAACAAACTGGCGCTTGCCCAGGCTGCTTAGCCATTCAATGGTTTTTTCTGCGGCGGCAGTGAGCTCATAATGGGCCTCGTCGCTACCGGGCGGATAGAACTTGCGCAACCAGGCATTGCTGTTGTCGGCCCAGTCATCCAAATAGGCGCTGGCAGCGCGCGGAAACAGGGTTTGGCCAAGGCTTTGGTGCAGGCTATAAATCAGATCATCAAGTTTAGAGGCCAGGCTTGCTTGCTCAAGGCTGCGCTGGTTGGGGCCAACGAAAGCCTGCTGCAGAAAACTGATAATCAAGGGTGCGTTATCGGCTCGAAGCAGACGCCAGGCGGGATGATGCTGGCGCAGTGAAACAAGTTGCTGGTAATCCATGGGGGGTTGACTATTCCTTAGGTTCTTGCTTGGCCTGTGTATTGTTTGCCCGGAAAATATCCCTTTTTTCAGGTATGTTAAAGCATCACAATAAAAATATATTTTATTGTGATGGGTAATTCCGTTAAGCTGAATTATGTATTGAAATATAGCATAAATGCTGCGACGATAATTTGTCAGGATCGCTCCAGGCAGAGCATGGGGGCGATAAGCGTGGGAATGTCAGGGTGTTGATTTTATTTTTAGTAAAAAATACTTTTTACCGACTGTATCTCACGGTGCTGGCGATGATTTTGATGCAATCAAGATTACATTTACGCTAATGAATAATATAATGCGAACAGCCATGATTGGGGAAAGCCGTTTTATCCGTACATTCGGGAAAATGAATAAAACGCTGTAATAATCTATTTTTAATGTTTTAAGTTAAATTAATGTAAAAAAATAATCGGGTATTTATCGTGAAAAATCCATTTTTAAATGGCCTTGCCATACTTGCGCTTTTGTTTTCAGCCTCAGCCGCCAATGCCAGTAATGGCAATATTGTTTTTAGCTGCTTTACAAAAAACAAGAAAGAAATAAAAATAGTTCAAAAGGGTAATAAATTTACCTATTCCTTTGGGAAAATTAATCTTAAGCCCGATATTTCACTTACCCGGCATGAAAGCCAGCTTATGACTTATGCCTGGACAGGTGTTGGTAAAGATATGCCTTACGGTGTTACTTTCCAGAATGGCGAGTATTCATATACCGTTTACGAAACCATAGCAAGAGATTACGCTGAGGATGAAGTGCAGGTTGAACTTCTCAGGGGTGTTTATGTTGAAAAAAATGGCAAAAAAATCGCAGATATCCCATGTTTACACGGTGATGCCATTTACTCTGATTTACAAACAATCGCTGAGACTTATTCTTCAAATTAGGGCACTTGCGAAGGAATGGATAAAGACGCTTAATCAATAATTGAATATTTTTTATATAACGAATGACAATGAATAAGATGAAAAAACTATTGGGTTTGCTGGCAGTTGCGGCAATTTCTGCACCTGTGCATGCGCAGGCGATTGATTTTTGGCATTCAGACACTGTTTGGGCAGGTCAGGGCATGTGTGCTGCCTCTTTTACGTTTGATAGAGGTCCCTTGTCTAGCCTAATACAAAACCTGCAAGTAACATTCAATGCGGTTGATGCCAAGAATAAGGTCGTAGATACGGTAACATTGGAAATAGATGCTTTGGGTGGAAGTGAAGCAAACCGTTATGCTTCTGCAGGTTGGGAAAGTGAGCATGCCTGTGATTCAGACTTGCGCCTGCAAGTTATTTCAGCCAATGCGCTTATTGATGGACAACAGCAGGATTTGTTGGCCAAAGGGGACATTGGCGCGCGGGCGTTCATTCCTTTTCAAATAACCATACCCGCCCCGCGTGCTCAACCCAATGCCAAAAGTACAATTGATTAGCTTCCGTATGGTGGGGAAACTGCCATGATAATGCCGTTGCCGAAAGTTTTTTTCAGCTGTTAACGCGTGAACGTATTAAACGAAAGATCTACAAAACACGAGAATTGGCACGGCAAGATATCTTTGGCTACATTGAAATGTTTTACAATCCAATCCATCGACATAGTCATGCAGCGAATCTTTCGCCTGTGAACTACGAACGGCAATACTTTTCCGAGGCAACAAACTATCTATGAAAGCCTGGCCGATTTAAATGGTGCTTTTCCAATTATTAACACTACTTAACAGATAATCGCCATATTACTCACGAATCCCGTTGTTAAAACGCTTCAGAGTAAAACTAATTGCATTTTTTAGGCTTATCATTAAGACCACTAAATAAATCTTTGTTAATACAGCAGGTAGGTAAGTTCAAAGTTTGTTTCAAAACTATTTTTAATGAAATAATAATAAATTTTGAACTGTTTGTGGTGGAGTCAATATGAAGTATATCTACCCTTGTACTCGATGTGGCTTGTGCTGCCAGCATGTTGATCGCTTGGATGAAACGCAGTTTCTAAACCGTGGTGATGGCATATGCAAGCATTATCATGAGCTTGGCAGGCGTTGTGAAATTTATGACGAACGACCGGAAATTTGTAGGGTTGAGTCTGTATATAAAAAACACTATGCCCAATTTTATGACTGGGATCAATACGTAGAGATGAATATGAATGCTTGTCTTGGATTACAGCTAGAAGAAAAAAGTAAGAAATAATATGGTAATTTCACGTGTATAGGCACTGGTGGTTGAAGGGGGGGTAGATCCTCATGTCTATGGCTGGATATATTAATATTGGCCGCTTACTGTTAAAAAATTGCTTTTGCAAAGAATTTCAACTTCATATTACCTGAAATCGGGAGTATTAATTTAATGGCTCGTATTTTTTCTTTTGATGATGTGATTCCTGTTGTTGATCCTTCAGCGTATGTGCATCCTTCTGCCATATTAATTGGCGATGTACTGATTGGGCCTGCCTGTTACGTTGGGCCAGGTGCCGTATTGCGCGGTGATTTTGGTCGAATTCAGTTATTGACAGGTGCAAACTTCCAGGATAACTGTATTGCACACAGTTTTCCTGATGCTGATGTTATTGTCGAAGAAGATGGCCATGTGGGTCATGGTGCCATTTTGCATGGTTGCAGGGTAGGGAAAAATGCGATGGTAGGTATGAACTCAGTCATTATGGACAGGGCTGAGATTGGTGAGAATGCTATTGTGGGGGCTATGTCTTTTGTGAAGGCTGCCATGAAAATCCCAGCAGGGCATTTGGCAATGGGGTCGCCAGCCAGTGTTGTTCGGCCATTAAAGCCTGACGAAATTGCCTGGAAAAGCCGGGGTACCCAGGTTTACCAGCGGCTGGCACTTGAATCCAGACAAACCACCAAAGAGGTTGATGAGCCGTTAACTAGGGCTGAACCCGGAGGCCGGCGAGTTCGGGCCCCTGAGTATGATCCCTTGCTGATTGCCCGGATGAAACAGAAAGTGGGTTTGCCTGAGTGATAGCATTTATGTTTTAGGCCGCGGGCAAGTTTATTTGCGCCAGCCGTACCATTATCCAATAATTCATTAACAATATTTCAGCGGCATTTGGAAAAAATGCCTTTGCCACCGCCCGCATTTTAAATTTGAATCACAATAACCACACTTCTTTCCAGCAACTTACAGTATAATCCTCGCCTTCGCAGAAGAGAGGGACCAGCCCGGTGCATGCCCCCTGTGTCAGGAGAATTGTCACTGTTTTCAAAGGCATTTTCTGGCTCGTTCCCATGCTCCGTGTCACTGCCATTAAGTTAAGCATTTTTTGAGATAATAAGCGGATTTGATTGATCGTTGAACATGGCTAAAAAAGCAGGCAATTGAAATTACCCAAGAGCGGCTTGAAGCGAATAGCTTCAAGCACCGTCACCGGCAGAGCGACAAAGCGTTCACGCGGGAGCGTCGCCTGTCCTTCGCGTTGCTGGTGGTGTTGATCATGAGGAATAGCGTGAAATCGTTACAAAACGTCGTCAATGAGGCGATGACGTGGCAGGAGCAGCCACCCGTGACCGCCAGCGCTTATTCGCAGGCGCGGTATAAACTGAAACACACCGCCTTTATCGAGCTTAACCAGGACGCCGTCGTGCAAACGCAGTACGGTGATGGTGATTACCTGCGCTTTTGGGGTTTCCGGTTACTGGCGATTGATGGTTCCAGGATCACACTCCCGGACAATCAAGCCATGCGTGAAGAATTCGGCACCATTGCCTGGGCGAACGGCCTTATGCCCAGGCCTCGGTGTTGTACGATGTACTGAACCGGGTCTGCCTAGAATCGCTACTGACCGACACGGTGCAGACCATGCTGGATACCAAATCCACGCAGTATCCGCAAACGGTGAACCGGGCGGTATCGTTCAACGCGATCAAAAACCGCGCCACCGTCATCCGCCCCGTAAAAAGCCATCATCAAGGAGACAGTCGAACTTTCATAAACGACAGAAAAAACATTGTTTTTAAATGGATTTTCCTTAACTTAATGGCAGTGACGCTCCCGCGTGGTAACGCCCTCCTTCAAGCAGGAGGCAACACATGTATCAATCCAACGGTAAACTCATCTATTCCCCCAGCGATTTAACCACGTATATGTCCAGTCCGTTTGCGTCATGGATGAACCGGTGGGCGCTGGTGTGTCCGGAAGAGGCCCCGCAGCCCGATGAAGAAGACGCTTTAAATACTATGTTGGCTGAGAAAGGCTTGGCCCATGAAGCGGCCTTATTGACCCATTTTCAGCAGCAGGGTTTAAGCATCGTGGATATTGCCCAAGACAATACCGGTGCCCATAACAATATCGCCCGTAAACTGCAGGCTACCCAAACCGCCATGCAAAACGGGGTTGATGTCATTTACCAGGCGGTGTTGCAGCGCGATCCTTTCATTGGTTATGCCGATTTCCTGGTGAAGGTGCCTGGCCAAAGCCGGCTGGGCAATTATCATTACGAGGTATGGGATACCAAGCTGGCGTCAGTCGTCAAGCCGTCGTTTGTGGTCCAGCTTTGCTGTTATGCCGATATGCTTGAGTCTTTGCAAGGGAGGCGTCCCGAACATATTGTCGTGGCCTTGGGCAATCAGGAACGTGAGCGGTTGAAAACCGATGATTATTACTATTATTACCTGGCCCTGAAATCCCGCTTTCTGGCCGAACAGGAAGCTTTCAACCCCAATGCCATGCCCGATCTGGCCGATTCAAAAAGCCATGGTCGCTGGTCTGGTTTTGCCGAACGGCTGTTACAAGACAATGACCACCTTTCGCTGGTGGCCAATATTAGCCGTTCCCAAATCAAGAAGCTGAAACGGGCCGGTATTTCAACTTGTCAGCAACTGGCGCAGGCAAGTATTGCGCGTGTGCCAGGGTTAAGTGCCGAGGTCTTGGCCAGGTTGCAGGCACAGGCCAAAATTCAAAAAGCCAGCGATGGGGCCGAACGCCCCTTGTTTGAAGTATTGCAACCTGAAGATGCACAAAACCCGGCTGGCCTGATGCTGTTGCCACCGCATTCAGACCTGGATGTTTTCTTCGATATTGAAGGGTTTCCGCTGGATGAGGGCGGACTGGAGTATTTGTGGGGCTGTACGTATTTTGATGAAAACGGCCAGCGCCAGTTCAAGGATTTCTGGGCCCATAATAGGGAGCAGGAAAAGCAGGCTTTTGAAGGATTCATCACCTGGGTGTATGGGCGCTGGCAGCAAGATCCGCACATGCATATTTACCATTATGCCAATTATGAAATTGCCTCCTGTCGCAAGCTGATGGGCAGGTACGGGGTGTATGAACACGAAGTGGATCAGTTGCTGCGCAATGATGTCTTTGTGGATTTATACAAAATCGTGAAAGGCGGTTTGCGGGTGGGAGAACCGCGCTATTCCATCAAGAATATCGAGCATCTTTATCGTGGCAAACGCGATACGGCGGTTGGCAGTGGCGGCGATTCGGTGGTGGTGTACGAGCAGTGGCGCAATCTTAACAGGCTGGGGCAAGAGGGGGATACCTGGCAAAGCTCGGCTATTTTGAAAGATATCCGTGACTACAATATTGATGATTGCAATTCCACGCAAGAACTCACGGTGTGGTTGCGTAATCAGCAGGAAAATCACGGCATCGTGTATGACGGCCAGCTTGAGCTGATAGAGCCCGATGTGAAAGAGGAAGTCACGCAACGCATTCATCTGCGTGACCGTTTGCTGGCACGGGCCAAAACCGAACCGGAAGCGCAGGCCCGTATCACTGAAAACCTGGCCTGGATATTGGAATTTCATCGTCGGGAAAGCAAGCCGATTTTCTGGCGCTTGTTTGACCGTCTTGGCCTAAGCCATGATGAGCTTGAAGACGATATTGATTGCCTGGCCAATTGCCAGCGTACCGGTCGTGAGCCATTCAAGCCTGCAGAGCGTGCCCGTAACCTGGCTTATGAATATCATTTTAATGTGAATCAGGAATTCAAGATTCCGCGCAGTGACAGCATGTATCTGCTGGGGAATGAGAAACGCAAAGTCAAAATTTTGCCGGACGACTCTGATTTTAAAAATGGTCGGGTGGTGGTGCAGGCTGGTTTTGATCCGGGTGAGGTGATTTCCTTGATTCCCGATGAATTTGTCAACCCCAGCGTGATCCAGAAGGCGATTGATGATGTGGTGGGTTGTTATGAAAAGGGCGAATTGGCTGACTCCGCCATTCTGGGATTTTTACGGCGCGATATGCCCAATATCAAGGGGCACCGAAAGGGAGGGCCCATTGTGACGGACACCACGCCTGCGGGTCGCATGGCTCAGATAATCCAGGCTGTGCGTCAGCTGGATAACAGTTATTTAACCTTGCAGGGGCCGCCGGGGGCGGGAAAAACCTATACGGGCAAGCATATTATTGCCGAGTTGCTGAAACAGGGAAAACGTATTGGCATTAGCAGCAACAGTCACAAGGCCATTAATAATCTGTTGGTGGGGGTGGCCGGCTATTGCCGCTCGGAAGGTATTGAAGCGCGCTATTTTTGTACGAAAAATACCGGAGATGAAATTGAGAATAACGATATCGAGGTGATCAAGAATGATGGAATTTCAGCGCATTTGCAGGCGCCGGCCTGCGTGGTAGGCACCACCGCCTGGGGATTTTGTCGGGATGACTTGGCCGGGCGCTTTGATTATTTGTTTATTGATGAAGCCGGCCAGGTCTCGGTGGCCAACCTGGTGGGCATGAGCCGTGCCGCCCAAAATATCATTTTAATGGGCGACCAGATGCAGCTGGGGCAGCCTTCGCAAGGGTCTCACCCGGAAGATAGCGGTTTGTCGATCCTGGATTACCTGTTGCATGATTCGCCCATTATTCCGCCTGGCATGGGGGTGTTTCTGGATACGACATTCCGCATGCATTCAGCCGTGAATGATTATATCAGCCATGCCATTTATGAGGGGCAGCTTAAAGCCGATGTGGCCAACGACCGGCAGCGCGTGATGGTGCCAGACAATGATGATGGTTCGTTAATGCCGCCGTTAACCCGGTTAAGTCTTGAAGCCGGCCTGGTGTTTGTGCCAATGGCACACGAAGGCAATACGCAGGCCAGCGAGGAAGAGGTGGAGGTTATCACACAGCTTGGCCATGCGTGTTTACAGCGACGGTTCAGGGCCAAGGATGGCAGTGAGCAGCAAATGGGCTGGGAAGATATCCTGTTTGTGGCGCCGTATAACCATCAGGTGAACAAGCTTCAGCAGGCACTGGGCCCGGCTGCGCGGGTGGGCAGTGTGGATAAATTCCAGGGGCAGGAAGCCCCCGTTGTTTTTTTCAGCCTGTGTACCAGCGATGCCACCGAATCACCCCGCGGGATTGATTTCCTGTTTGACATCCACCGCATTAACGTGGCCATTTCCCGCGCCCAGGCATTGGCGGTCGTGGTGGGCAATGCCAGCCTGTTAAGTACAGAGGTCACTGACATTGCGCAAATGAGCCAGGTGAATGTGCTGTCTCGTTTGGACAGTTACGCTAGGCCGGAATCTGATCTTTCTCATACATCCATGCCATGCCTTCCATGATCTGATCGGGTGTCCTTTCCTTAAGGAAGGCGTTTCGCAGGTCGCGGGTGGCTTTTGTGGCGTGGTAGGCTTGCCCATATAAGCGTGCGGTTTGCTGGATACGGGCGGTGCGCAAATAACGGGCTTTGGCGTATGAGTCAAACGCTTTGCTGAAGTCTCCACCTGAAGCCTGGACGTGTTTGGCCAGGCAAACCGCATCTTCCATGGCCATACAGGCGCCCTGTGCCAGGTATTGCAGCATCGGGTGTGCGGCATCACCCAGCAGGGTAACATTGTCTTTGGTCCAGTTGCCAACCGGGTCACGGTCACATAACACCCACATACGCCAGGATTCGATTTTTTCCAGCATGCCCAGCACTTCCGGGCGGGCACCCTGAAAGCGTGCTCTCAGTTCTTCCGGATCTCCATAGGTATCCCAACCTTCGTCATACTTGTCGCTATGAAACACCGCGACCAGATTGAAGACATCCGATCCTCTTAACGGGTAGTGCACCAGATGAAAGCGGGGACCCATCCAGATCACCATGGCATGTTTCCGGTTGGCTTCGGGAACCTGGTCAATAGGTAAGACGGCCCGGTAAGCGATATGCCCTGAAACCCTTGGCTTGCCATCGTTAACAATACTTTGCCGTACGGTAGACCACAGGCCGTCGGCACCGATCAGGGCGGGTCCGGTATGTGTTTGGCCATCAGAGGTGGTGACGGTAACGCGCTTGCCATCTGAAACATGGCTTTCCACTTTACTGGATGCTGAAAGGGTCACTTTCCCGGTATCCCGACAGGCCTGCAAAAGAACGGTATGCAGATCTGCACGATGAATCAGGCCATAAGGTTTCCCAAAGCGTTCCGGATAGAGCTCACTGACGGGCAGACGCAAGATTTCTTCACCACTGATGGCGTCCATGGCGATGATATCATCGGGAAAGACGGCAAGCTTATTGACTTCATCGCTAATGCCCAGCTCATCAAAGGTGTAGAAGGCGTTGGGGCCCAATTGGATACCGGCACCAATTTCCTTGATTTCATCGGCCTGTTCAAATACATGACTTTCTTTGCCAATGCGGGCCAGGGCCAGGGCTGCTGCTAAACCGCCAATGCCACCACCGGCAATTAAAATTTGATCGTTTGATGCTTGTTTCATACAGTCTCCATGGTTGTAACATTAACAGCGATTGCTCCTACACCTTCCAGTTCCATTTCTATGAGGTCTCCGGGTTCAACGGGACCAACTCCTTCTGGCGTGCCGGTAAAGATCAGGTCACCGGGATTGAGGGTGTAAAAAGAGGAAGCGAACTCGATAAGGTGAGGAATATCAATCACCAGATCTTTCGTGTTGGCGTTCTGGCGTTCTTCACCATTGACGGTCAGGCGAAACGCCAGTGATCCGGGGTCGGGGATTTCATCTGTCGTTACCAGCCATGGGCCCAGCACCGTGTAGGTGTCAATGGATTTGCGCATGCTGCGCTCTTCCGGACCACGGGTGGTCATGTCCAGACCGGCACAGTAGCCGGCAACGTATTGCAGGGCATCTTTGGCCGCAATATTGCGGCCCGTCTTGCCAATCACCACCACCACCTCGGCTTCGTGGTCGTTCCGGCGCTCCGGGTGGGCAAGTTCTACGGGTTGCGATACACCAATCAGTGAGCTGTTGGCTTTTAAAAACAGGCCCACCCGCTGAATTTCACCAATCTGGTTGGCGTGGTGTATTTCTTTATCAGCACGTGCTTCTTCCAGGTGTTTCAGGTAATTGACAGGGGCGGCAATAATTTTCCCAGGGTTGGCAACAGGAGTCAGCAATTGAACGCCCGTAAGCGCTTTCTTTGGCGCCGTTTCCATTAACTGCATGAGTTGTGGACGCAGGCTTTCCAGGTTGGCGATTAAAAGATCGTGGTCGGGAAAGGGGTAAGCGTGTTTGGGTAGCAGTGCCAGGGCGGCACTGACATCATAAATATCATTTCCCTGTACAACGCCCAGTTGATTGTTGTCAAAACGGCAAATTCGCATTTTTTATCGTCTCCTTAAAGAATGTTGTTAGTATTCATGAATTTAATTATTGGTTCAATAAATTGAAATTTATAGTTGGTATTGTATTTAACAATAATATGGGTAAAATTGGTGGGTGGATTTTGATACTATATAAAGGCTCATGAGTAATCTCGACATACGTGATCTTGCCCTGATTGACGCATTGACACGCACCTGCAATATATCGGCCGCCGCTGAAATACTGGGCTTAAGTCAGCCATCGGTCAGTATCCGTCTGGCCAAATTGCGCACGCATTTCAATGACGCGCTTTTTGTTCGTACCCGGACAGGTATGCAGCCGACCCCACGGGTTGCCGAGTTGTTGCCCGCCATTCGGTCTGCACTTGGCTTGCTGGCAGATATAGAAGAGGGAGCGGCCAGTTTTGATCCGCTTAGCTCCAACCGTATTTTTCGATTAAGCATGACCAGTACGGGGCAGGTGGTGGTGATTGCCCGGCTTAAAAATGTGTTGAACAGGCTGGCCCCCAAGGTCAGGATAGAGGTCATTGATTTTACGGAACAGACACCGCTTCAGCTTGAACGTGGTGAGGTTGATATTGCCATGGGCTTTACCACCATCATGGGTCCGGGTTTTTACCAGCAGAAATTATTCCGGGAGCATTATGTGTGCCTGATCCGCCATAATCATTCGCGCATCAACCATGAACTGACGATTGAGCAATTCAAGGCCGAGGGGCATGTTGCGGTAAAAAGCAGCGGTACCGCGCATTGGCTGCTGGAAAAAGCGATTGATGATGCCGGTATCTCCAGGGATATTGAACTGTGGGTGCCCTCGTTTCTTGGGCTGGCGGATATTGTCCGCACCACCGATTTGCTGGCTTTGGCACCCGTGCATTTGGCGCAGATCATATGTCGGGATAAAACCGTAAGACGTGTTGATGTACCCATTGAAATACCGTCTTATGATGTGAAGCAATATTGGCATGAACGGTATCATCAGGA
>WARP01000126.1_pt1 | contig 19775 bp, 14 predicted proteins | sample 4769151 | NCBI WGS metagenome assembly WARP01 (sample SAMN08893023, study PRJNA449175) | gut metagenome | isolation source: rumen sample fed with dry roughage | host: cow | place: India: Nagpur | collected 2016
ACTCCGTTGTAAAGCCTGATTGTTGTATCCTGCCTCTCTTCAAGTATGGTCCATGGGATCTCTTCATTATACATCATCAGATTGGTCAGTTGAAGAGTAAATGGAGCATTATTATGAAGTTCCCTTTCCCCAAGGAATAGAGTCAATCTGTCATTAGTCCCGAATAGTAACCTACCGCCATCAATCTCCTCAATAGCTCCCAGGTTACAGCCCATTCCAATAAAACCCTCTTCAAAGTTATAACTCTTAATTGTACATGCCGAATCCCGGATAATCCTATTAACTCCAAAGCGTGTCCCGGCCCATAGTCTTCCTTCAGAATCTTCAAATAGAGACAAAACATGGTCATTATTTAACCCGTTTAAAGAATTATACCTTGTAAAAGTCTTGTGGTTATAGCATACCAGACCTTCACCTGCTGTTCCGAACCATACATTCCCCTCTTTGTCCTCTTCTATGCTATACACGGTGTTGCTAAAGAAACCCTCTTTAGTCGTGAAATGAGTGAACTGAGAACCATTGAGAGAGGTGATACCACCGCCATCTGTGCCAAACCAAATCGTACCTTTGCTATCCTCGAAAATAGCAAGTATATTATTGCTGCTTATACCGGACTCAATTGAATAATTTGTAAAATTAGTACCATCAAACTTAGAGACACCTCCTCCATATGTCCCAATCCATATTATCCCTTTACTATCTTCGTAAATATCTCTTATTGTGTTGTCACTTAGACCCTGATCAGTTGTATATGTGTAAAGTTTATTTCCTTCGTAGCAAGAGATTCCGCCACCATCAGTTCCAAACCAGATATTTCCTTTTTTGTCCTCTATAATGCTGTATATCCGGGATGCATTAAGACCTTGCTCAACTCCAAAATATGACATATATTTTCCTGTTGTTCCAGAGACCTTCTCCTCTTTCATTATTGTTACATGGCCGCCAAATGTCCCCATCCACACTCTTCCCAGCCTGTCCTTCATTATGCTCATAACCCTGCTGTTGCTAAGCCCCTCCTCTTCTGTAAGATGGGTAAAGATATCCCCGTTGTATCTTACCAGTCCGGCTGTTCTTGTACCCATCCATATATTTCCTGATCTGTCCTCCATCAGGCATCTTACATATTCTGAACCAAGCCCTTCGTTAATGTTAAAGTTTGTAAAACTGATACCATCAAACCTGAAAAGACCGCTTGTTGTGGTACCTATCCAGATATTCCCGGTATAATCTTCCATAATGCTTCTTATGCTACCGTCTATAAGCCCTTGTTCGCTGCCGTAGTGGTAATAATTGTAACCATCATATTTAATAATTCCTTTGGAAGATAGTCCAATCCATACATTACCTTTGCTGTCTGTAGCAAGAGATGTAGCTTCATTCTGCGGGAGTCCCTCTTTTACGGTATAGTTAGTAAAACTAACTCCGTCAAATATAGATATGCCTCCTATATTAGTTGTAATCCATAACTTGCCGTATTTATCAAAAAGAAGATAGCGAGTGTCGTTGTTGCAGAGGCCATTATCCTGGGTGTAGACTGTAAGGTTTTTACCATCATATTTTACTACTCCTCCTCCTGTAGCCATCCATATATTACCGGAACTATCCTCAGTGATCCAGTTTACGATATCACTGGGTAACCCATCCTCTTTAGAGAAAATTGTGAAATTGTCCCCATCCAGTTTGACAGCACCGCCTCTGAAAGTTCCTGCCCAAATATTGCCTTTAGAGTCGTGGTATACACTAAGTATTAGGTTATTAGTGAGTCCTTGATTAGTAGTGTAATGAGATAAATATTTCCCATCGAATTTTGTTAATCCGTCGTCTGTTCCAAGCCATAAATTGCCTGTGTTATCCTGATCGATTGCTCTGATCTGATCGTGTCTTAACCCCTGAAGTTTTCCAATTGAACTGAAGTTATATGGATTTTTATCTCTTACATATGCATCTTTAACCTCAATTCTGACAGGTGGATGAGCTGAAACACTTCTCTCTCGGTATTTGATTACAGATGGTATCAATGTATTACCATCTCCGGGAGTAAATATTTTGCTCTGATCTAAGGTTATTATTACAGGATCCTTGGCTTGTGTAACGCTTACAGGTGATAATTTCCAGTTGCCGATTGTGGCAGATGCTACTGTGGGACTTGATGCATTTACAGTGACAGGGGGTTTAAGATCTGTCTGTTTTAGTAATCTGCCTGTTACTGTTATGGAAGTAGGCTGCTCAGAAATTTGGCTTCTGTTTATCTCTTGCTTACATGATGTAAGCAGTAAGAATAGATTGAGAATTAGAAGCAACTCTCTTGAATTATTTCTGAATGCGCTGTAAAACATATAGTTGCATATTAACATCAAGTGCTCCCTGAATGAGCAAATTTAAATAAAAATAAACACAAACCATTATTGGTTTGTGTTTATTTTTAATAAGATAGGATGATCTTAGTTGGTTAATTCGTAGCCAAAGTCAATACCTTTTAGTGTCGCAGGAACACCTCGTTTCATCCATACTGGCATTGGTGTGCCCTTCAAATAGTGGTCAAAGAATTGACCAAGCCTGATGCTCAGGTCTTTAGCATTGATTCTTTTTGAAAGGTTATGCACTTCATCATTGTATTGAAGTAGCCATGCAGGTTTTCCAAGTCTTCTAAGTGCAGTGAAATACTCTATGCCCTGATACCACGGAACTGCATCATCAGCGTCGTTATGCATAATAAGCAACGGGGTCTCTACCTTATCAGCAAAAAAGAGTGGAGAGTTCTCTATATAAAGATCCAGAGCTTCCCATGGTGTCTTTCCTAACCTGCTTTGGGTGTGTTCATACTGGAACTGCCTTACCATTCCACTTCCCCATCTTATACCTCCATAAGCACTTGTCATATTTGCAACCGGTGCACCTGCCCCTGCTGCTCTCCATTTGAAAGATTCTGGTTGGGTAATCATATATGCTACTTGATAACCGCCCCAGCTCTGCCCCTGTATTGCTACATTTTCGCTGTCTATCCATGGGTTTTCGCAAAGCATCTTTACACCTGGTACAATACAGTCAATTGCACTTTTGCCCGGATGACCAATTTCATAGACTATATCCGGAACAAATACTATGTACTCATTGCTTACAAAATATGGGATATTAATGGTTGATCTACTTGGTGCAGGTGCTCTGTAAGCATGAAGAAGATCTGAGTTCCTTTCATAGAAATAGGCAATCATTGGGTATTTCCTGGTGGGGTCAAAGTTTTCAGGCTTGTACAAAAGGCCCTCCAGTTCAATACCTGTAGCCGATTTCCATGATACCAGCTCTACACTTCCCCAGTTGTAATCCGCCTGTTGCGGGTTAATATCTGATAACTTATTTTGTGTTTTAAAGTGATCTTTGGATACCCAGACATTAGGTGAGTTAGTGAAGTTTGCTTTTGAATATACTATCTCTTTGCCTCTTTTACTCATAACAACAGAAGCAAATGTAAATGGCTCCATATTCCATCGCTTCATCAAAGGTTTTCTTGCAGAGATGTCCTTTGAATAAAATCCATTCTCTTTGGTTTTGTTGTCAAATGCAGAGAAATAGAGTATTGATTTCTCTTTTAGTGGCTCGCTGTCTCTTAGTTCCCTGTCAGGCCTTATAATTCTGAATGTTAATTTCTCTGCTGCCCCTTTACCCTCAGTTATATTTTCAGGAGCTCTCTCCCCTTTGGGGTCAAATTTCCAGATATCATATCTGTCATAAATATATACCGCTTTATCTCCTTCAATCCAGCCCCCGGTCCCGTATGAAGAGGCCATGGAAGGAGAGTCGTGAAGTTCATCGGCAAAAGAGATGGTCATTCCATTAGTCAGCTTTACTATTTTCTCCTCCATAATGTCAAGCGAATACCAGTTTTTGTCGCTATTATCATACCATACGAAGAAATTCCCATCAGGAGAGATTGAGTAACTGCTCATATAAACACCTTTTGCGGCTACTCTTGAGCTCCCTGTGTTTATATCAATAATAATGAGATCTCTCTTTGGATTTGCATCCCACTGAGACTCGATTCTGTAGTCAAAATTTGTAATTGACAGCGCTTTTTGGGAGGACCATTTTGCAGGCACAATAACATTTTCATACTCCTCTTTTGCAAGTTGCACAAATGAAGGCTCACCATCAAGTTCAATCTTGCTTAAATAGCTTTTGCGAATTTCACGCTGTATGTTTTTTAATTGCATTGGCTGCACATAAGGCTCGGCATAATGCCATATATCAAGTCTTGCTACATCAGGTTCTTTATTGGTTGTGTCTTTTTCTCGCATTACAGGAGAGATTCCAAAAAATAGCCTCGTCCCCTCTTTGTTCAATTCCAGGCTTCTGTTCTCACTTATGCGCATACCTTCAGGCAGAGAGGCACAGCTGTTGTCAATCAGAATTCTGGCCTCCGGCATGCCGGATCTGTATTCCAGAATTGAGATGAATTTATCCTTATTCTGTTTTATTGTATCCAGTTTTGCGTAGAAAACCATCCTTGAGTTATCTTCACTGACAACAGGAAGTTTTAAGCTCTGTTTAAGGGTTGCTAAAAAAATTGGTTTAACAGATCTGTTTGCAGGAGTGTACATAAATAGTCCGGCTTTATTCACAGAGTCTTTAGAATTGGGTCTTGATACAAAAAACAGAGTATCTCCTCCTCTTGAAAAGTCATAATCTGCTACATTCCGTAATGTATCTGAAAAACCTGTTGTAATGCTGTATACATATAATTCAGTCCCCTGATCTTTATCCATTTTCACAGGTTTCTTCCCCTTTGCTGTATCAGCAGGCGGTGTCGTCTGGAATGCAAGATATCTATTGCTCAATTTAGCCATTTTATATCCTTTCAGATATGGAAATTTCCGGAGATCTCCTGTTTCAAAATTGTAAATGGCAAGAGTATCTTTAGGCATCTGATCCGGTTTGCTTTTTTTTATTCTGGCCTCTTTAGTCTGTATGAATAAAGGCTTAATAGAAAATGTAGCAAACCTGCCATCAGGAGTTATTCTGGCAGAGGTGCCTCTTTCAAATGTTTTTTGCTGAAGGTTTGTGAGATTGAGAGCAACAAGATATCCATCACCCTCTTGTGCATTCACCTGATAAACGGAGTACTTTCCGTTGTCTGAAACCTGAATATCTCCTATACTTTTCCAGTTATCATAAACGGAGTGATCAAGAGCTTTTTTCTGACCAAAAGATACAACTGAGAAAAGTACAAGTGATATTGTAATAATTCTTTTCATTCTGTTAATTTATTAATTTTTAAGCCATTTATCAAGCCATGAGTAGAATACCCTGTTCCATTGAATACTGTTCTGTGGTTTTAGAATCCAGTGATTTTCACCAGGGAAGAGGAGTAATTCGGAAGGGACACCAAGTGCCTGAGCAGCATTAAATGCAGCCATTCCCTGATCTACAGGAACTCTGTAGTCCATTTCACCATGAGTAATGAGGATAGGCGTATCCCAGTTTTTCACAAGTTTGTGAGGTGAGCTTGCATAGTGCCTGTTGGCAACCGGGTTATTGTCCCATGGTGCACCACCGTTGTCCCAGTGCGGGAACCACATCTCTTCTGTGGTCATATACATATGCTCCTGATTGAAGATGCCGGCATGTGCAATAAATGCAGAAAACATACCTTTATGAATTCCGGCAAGGTAGAATACAGAATATCCACCGTAGCTAGCACCCACAGCACCCACTTTACCCACAAATTTCTCCTTTTTCATCTCTTTAACTGAAGAGAAGTAATCTTGCATATTCAGGCCAGGATAGTCTCCTGAAATCTGATCTGTCCACTCCTGTCCAAAGGCGGTGGTTCCTCTTCTGTTTGGAAGGATAACTATATAGTCATTGGCAGCCATAAGCTGGAAGTTCCAGCGATATGACCATCCCTGGCTAAGAGTTCCCTGTGGCCCTCCAAGGCAGAAGAGCAATGCAGGATAAACCTTTGTGGAGTCAAAACCCGGAGGATAGACAACCCACATATGCATATCCTTATTATCAACAGTCTTAATCCATCTCTCCTCAACTCTTCCCATTGTTATCTGATCAAGGAGGTGCTTGTTCTCAAATGTAAGTTGAGAAAATGTTCCATCAAGAGGGTTGATTGAAACAACTTCAACAGGCATTGACATGCTTTTGTATGTGCCCACAAGTTTATCCCCTGCAAGCTGTACACCATCAAAATCAAACTGGTCCTGAACCACCTGCCTGATCTCCCTGTCTGCAAGATTTACAAGATATACACCTGTAAGAGCCTTTACACAAGATGTGAAATAGAGACCGGAGCCATCCGCCAGCCATGTAATTGACTCGGCATTATAAGGAAAATCTGTAGTTAGCTCAGTTTTTACCTTTGTCTCAATATCCATGATAAAGATTCTCTTTTTGTCTGCCTCAAACCCCGCTCTCTCCATTGATATCCAGGCAATAGTTTTACCATCAGGTGAGAAGAGCGGATCCGTGTCATAGCCCAGCATTCCATCAGTTATATTTTCGTGAGTCTTCTCAGCAATATTGTAAATATAAATATCTGTATTTGTAGAGAAAGCGTACTCTTTTCCGGTAAGTTTTCTGCTGGAGTATGCAATTGAGAGTCCATCAGGGCTCCAGTTCAGCTGGTCAATACCACCAAAAGGCAGCACAGGCAGTTCATAAGGCTCATTCTCCAGTATATCTGTAATATTGTTTATACCCTTGCCGTCGAAATCAGCAATAAAAGTGTGGGGAATAGTCTCTACAAAGTGATCCCAGTGTCTGTACATAAGATCTGAGTACATTCTTCCGTTTGCTTTGTCAAGATCCGGCCACAAATCGACAGCCTTCTTGTCAGCTTTTACATCGCTTACAAACATAATCTTACTCCCGTCAGGCGAAAAATCAAATTCGTTTATCCCATTCTCGTAGTCGCTTACCTTTTTTGCGCCTGTTCCGTCAGGATTCATAATCCATATCTGGCCGCCTGAAAGGTATGCGATCTCGTTACCGTTATTTATCCACCTTGCATTGCTCTCGCTGCCGGATGTGGTAGTCAGCTGCTTCTGATCAGAACCATCGGCATTCATTACGAATAGTTCCCTGTTGTTTTTATTTTGAGGGATACTGGTATAGGCTACCCCGTAAAGAATCTTTGAACCGTCCGGTGATACCTGCGGGTCTGATACCTTTCCCATACTATGCATCACTTCAGGAGTGAGTCTTCCCCCCTCAACTGTTATGTTACTTTTTGTGATTAGCTCTTCCGGCTGCTTCCCGGAGTCTCCTCCGCAAGAGGCCGCAAATAAAGCTGTTGAAACTAACATAGTGAATAGTTTACTTTTCATAGAATATTTTGAGTTATTATTTAAATCTTTTATATAAAGTGTAAAAATAAATTATTTTTTGACAATTTAAGCAAGAATAAGGGTTTCCAATTGTTTTAAACATATTTTTATCTACTTTTATTGGAAATTTAGAATGTATCAGTTCTAAATTAATTAATTCAATTATTAAACCCTTGATATGGAAAATACAAACTCAGCCAATTTGACCGAGAAGAGGAGATTATCTGTCTTAATCTCAAATTACGAACCACCTCTTATAGAGGTAATCGAAGTCTCAGTAGAAAAGGGATTTGCCGACTCTGCCACTGACTTTGAAGAGGACATCTGGTAATTACTAATTGAATTAATGACAAATCATTTATGAAAAATATATTTATCAAGAATATCACTCCGGTACTTTCAGTGGTTTTAATTCTCGCTCTCTCCTCTTGTACCAAAGAGCAATCAGAGAGTGCTGCCACCGGTGTCACGTCTCAGAAAATCCGTATTACTGGTTCGGATGCAAACGCAATCACAAAAACCACACTTAACGGAGTTGTTACCTCCTGGATTCAGACAACAGACAAAGTGGGGATTTACTCTGCTCAGGCGCGCACAGCAACTGGAGGTGGCGGATCTGCAATTGTTAATGCACAGTTTACCGCTGCAAACAGTGGGACCAGTTCAGATTTTAACGGCTCTATGTACTGGGGTGCAGCAAATACCTCTCACACATTTTATGCATACTATCCTTATGCATCGGGTTCTCCGGCTGCAACAGCTGTCCCGGTATCACTTCCTTCTGCACAGACACAGTCAGCAGCCAACAATACAGATCATATAGGTGCTCTGGACTTTATGATTGCAACACCGTTTACAGTAACCTCACCTTCAAATACAGGTACTGCAAGCGGAGTAAATCTTAAATACAACCATCTTTTCACTGTTCTTGAATTTCAGATTAAGGGAACAGGAGATTTAAAGGCAGTAAGTATGCAAAGCAGCAACACCCTCGCTTTTAGAGGTGGAACTATTGATGTTACCCAGGCCACACCGGCAAATGGAACGGCTTACAATTTCGCCAGCCAGACTGACATATCAAAAATGGTTACAACAATACTTACCGCACCCGGAGCGCTTACAGGAACAAATGCCGACACTAAGGTTTATATGGTTATAAATCCAACTGCCCCGGCGGGTAATTGTGTTATTGGTTTGCAAATTAACGGGGAGTGGAGGTATCTCGACAAAGCAGTTCCTGCCGGAGGGTTCAAGAGAGGTATAAAGTATACTGTTGAGGTTAATGCAGCTGATGCTACAGCTTTTACAGTTTCTGATGTTGACGGTAATGCTTACAAAGCTGTAAAAATTGGTACCCAGGTATGGATGGCAGAAAATTTGAAGACAACTAAATATAATGATGGTACTGCAATTCCAAACCTGTCTGATAATTCCGCCTGGGGCAGTGCAACCTCCGGTGCATGGAGTGATTACGACAACAATACTTCTAATTCTGCCATCTATGGAAAACTTTACAACTGGTTTGCAGTGGATAATAATTCCTCAACAAAACTAGCAAGCAATGGAGGCAAAAATATCTGCCCTGCTGGCTGGCATGTGCCTACAAATTCTGAGTGGACTACTTTAACGGATTATTTAGGATACACAGTAACTGAAACAGATGAGATGTCTGGCGAAACAACAGTTTATTTATGCGGAGCTGAATATCTTAAAGAAGCAGGCACAACTCACTGGATTACTTCTAATTCTGAGACAACCAATAGTAGCGGCTTTACAGCTCTTCCGGGTGGGTACAGAAAATGGGATGGTTGGGGTTATGAAAGTTTAGGCAATGAAGGTTACTGGTGGAGTACATCTCTTTCTTCCGGCAATCCAATTTCCTGGCGCATGTCTCGATATAATAACTTTGTTGACAGTGCCGGTGGTAATAAGGGATTCGGTCACTCTGTCAGGTGCATCAAGGACTAATATTATGACTATCAGTCCTGAGCGAAATTTTCTTTTCTCAATACTAAAGACCTCTCTGTGCCTCCGGGATAACAGAGAGGCCTTTTCTGTAATCCCCGGGGAAATAGACTGGGCTGGCTTGTTCAGCCTGTCTGCCCGGCAGGGCGTTCTGTGTGTTGCCCGTGACGGATTGGTGCAGATGCCCGGAATCTCAAGGGAGTTGCTTATCCGCTGGGAGCTGAGTGTCCAAAAGCTGGAAGCAAGAAATAGAAAGCAGAGAGAAGTTATTAAAGAGCTTGTTGCTCTTTTTAAGGAGAATGGGATTGAGATGCTCCTGCTTAAAGGAATTGGATTGAGTGAACTCTATCCGGATCCATATCACAGAGAGAGTGGAGATATCGATATTTTCCTTTTTGGAGATTACGAAAAGGGAAACATGGTTATAGAAGAGTCAGGAATTGAGGTTGAGAAAGAGGGTTCAAAGCACTCAAAATTCTATTTTAAAGGAGTTCCTGTGGAGAACCACAAAACATTTCTTAATGTAGAATATACCCAAACCGACAAAAATCTGGAAAAGCATTTGCACAGGATTCTTAATGAGCAGGGCTTTGACTCAATAGTTACAGATGACACTCAGGTTCGTATTCCAACTCCCGACTTTACTGCAATCTTTCTCTCTCGTCACGACATAACTCATTTTCTGTCATCCGGGCTGGTTTTAAGACATTTTTGCGATCTGGCCCTCTTTTTTGAGAAAAACAGAGAGAGAATTGATTTTGCAAACTTTGAAAAAGTTATGAGAGAGGAGGGTCAGTTTAATTTAATCTCTTCATTTCTGACAATCGGTCACATGCACCTGGGCCTTCCGCAGGAGAGCATCCCTGAATTTTTAACAGACAGGCAAAAGGTGGAGGCTCTTTCGGCCCGTGTACTGAAGGATACAATTTATAATAAATATAAATCTGTTGACAAAGATGAGCTGGAGAAGATGTGGGTTCCCCGCAGAAAATTATTTGGTCTGATACTCTTTTTCAGATCGAAATGGAAATATGATTCTGTTGGAAAAGGATTGTTTTTTAAATCGCTTCTGTTCAGAGTATATCAAAATTTTCAGGCAATAAACTGGAGAAGGAATGTTTAATATGTACCGCAAATATTCCAAATGGATGGTGCTGATTTTTCTCACTGTAATGCGGGCATTACTTGAAATGGCCGGGCTGGCTGTTGTAGTTCCTCTGTTGCTGCTATTGCTGGAAGATGACGGGATAGCAAATAATGAATTGCTTAAACGGATATATTCCGGGTTGAATATTGACAGTTTTGGTACCTTCCTTTTATTGATATGCGGAGTGGTTCTGATATTCACACTATTGAAAAATTTCATACTTCACAAGATTAACAATCATCAAAACAGCTCTCTGTTGAAAATATTCTCTCATTATTCTGAATTGCTTTTTACCAGTTACTATAATAAAGGATTGCCATACATTAAAGATAACTCCTCTTCTGCGCTGTCCCATAACACAAACTCTGTATGCTGGTCGTATGTTTACGGAGTAATTGCCCCTGCGATAACACTGGCAGGTGATCTTGTCCTTGTAATCTTAATAGTTGCATCGCTTTCATTTGTAAATATTTATGTCGCTCTTACAGAGGTTCTTCTCTTCTTTCCGCTGCTCTTTATTTACCAGATGAAAACGGAAGGGAGGCTGCAAAGAGCCGGTAAGAGCGATAATGAAGCAAAGAAAAGCCAGTGGAGGGTTACTGCCGAAACATTCAGAGGCTATGCAGAGGTAGAGGTTAATAACTCATTTCCCAAGCTTATAAAAATTTTCAGATCTGGGCTGAATGCAATTTCTGAGTCCAAAGAAAAGTCGGAGAGCCTGAAAAGCATCTCGTCAAAATTAATAGAGACAGGGGTTATTGTTGTAATAACCGGAGTTGTTTTAGCCGGTTATTTTTTTGGCAGCAATAGCAGTAATTTTCGAGTGCTTACAGCCCTTTTTGCAGTAGCCACCCTTAAGCTGATGCCTGCACTCAGGTCTGCCCTCTCACAATACTCTCTTATTAAATCAAACAGATATACACTTGAAATTATTGAAGAGGTAAGTAACGCTGATATCATTGTTAGTGATGAGGTCCCGGCAGAAAAATATCCTTTAAAATTTGATAATAAACTTGAATTCAGGAATGTTAGTTTTGGCTTTAGTGAAAGAGATCAGATATTTACCAATTTCTCATTGTCAATTAAAAAAGGTGAAAAAGTGGGAATAAAGGGGCTTTCCGGTTCAGGAAAAAGCACACTGCTCTACCTTTTACTCGGGCTGTACAAGCCATCAGATGGGGATATTTATATTGACGAAACTCCGCTCAGTTCTCAAAACAGGGGCGAATGGCACAAGCGGGTTGGGTATGTATCTCAGGATATATTTATCATGGACTCTACACTTGCAGAGAATATAATTCTGGCTCAGGAAACAGACAATGACAGGCTAAATCTGGCAATTGAGCGAGCCTCACTTAACGGGCTGGTTGACAGTTTACCGTTGGGAATTAATACAAAAATTGGAGACGGGGGCTGCCGGTTGTCGGGCGGAGAGAGGCAGAGAGTTGCAATAGCCAGGGCATTTTATAAGAAGGCAGATGTGTTTCTTCTGGATGAGCCCACATCTGCTCTTGATAACAGGACAGAGGAGGAGATTGCAGGAGCTTTGGAGCACCCTGCATTTAAGGATAAAAATATGACTGTGGTGATTGTATCACATAAGGATAGTTTACTAAATATTTGCGACAGGATAATTGAATTAAGCTGAATGGGGATCAGGCATAAATATAGAATTGCAAATCAAAGGATAGAGATTGATACGGAGTTTCCGGACAGTCTCTCAGGAGTTCTTCCGGGTTTTGTTCATTTTCATGACTCAGCCAGCGATAATGAACCTTTAATTCAATTGTCAGAAGAATTTGAATCAGAGGAAACGGCATTTTTATCAGAAGATGTGGGAAATAAGGTAATTCATACTTTTAGCCTTGAAGAGGAGACCTGCCGGCTTAGCAAAAACGGCAACAGATATCTCTTTTCAATTGAAGAAAAAGGGGGTGCAGCTTCAACTGAGTTCGCGATGGAGATTGGCTCGCCAAATATAAGATTCAGGGTAACGCCGGAATCAGGAAAGGGAAGCATTGCTCTCCCAAATCCTGTACATCTGAAATTTTCACTTTGGATGGCACTTGCATTCACGGGAATTCCCAGAAAATTCTCTGCTCTCCACTCTTCGGTAATTATTTATAATAACAGCGCTGTGCTTTTTCTCGGGGAGTCAGGAACCGGCAAAAGCACACACACCAGGCTATGGCTTAACAATATTAAAGGGAGCAGACTTCTTAACGATGACAGTCCTGTTTTGAGTATTGAAGATGGTGAGCCGGTTGTTCACGGTTCGCCCTGGAGCGGAAAGGGGCAGGTATATATTAACGAGAGCTATCCTGTAAAGGCTGTTGTTAGATTAAAACAGCATCCCTGTAATAAACTGCAAAAGCTTAACACACTGGAGTCCTTTGGAGCACTTTACCCCTCATTCCCTCCGGCTTTTTTAAAGGATAATTTCTTTGAGGGACATATTTGCGAAATAATCTCAAAAGTAATCTCAACAACGCCTGTATTTCTCTTACACTGCCTGCCGGACAGAGAGGCCGCAGAGATGGTTAAGGAGACATTATATAAATGAAAAAGATCATTCCGAATATAGAGGCACTAAAAATCATTGAAGAGGGCATCAAAGCCGGAAGCAGTGTTCGCCTCACTGTACGCGGAAACAGTATGAGCCCTCTGCTTTTAGATGGCATTGACATTGTAACTCTCCACCCATTTACCCCGGAGAAACTTAAAACAGGAGATGTAATACTCTTTCGTTATAAGGAGGCTTTTCTGCTTCATAGAATTGTTGAAATCCAGGTGAGTGGCACGCCGGAAGCTAAGATTATTGCAAAGGGAGATGCTCTGGAACAGAGAGAGGTGATTGGCTATTCCGATGTAGTTGCAGTAGCAGAGGTGCCAAAAATTGGAATAATGAAATTATCTCTCAGAAGAGCGAAGCTCCTTCTGAAGAGAATAATAATACACATAACCGTTTATAATGAGACTAATACCTGATTTGACACTGCGCGAAATTGCCGGAGAGAAGATGCTGGTTTTAAATGGAAGCGCAGGCATAGACCTGACCAAAGTGGTGATGTTAAACACTACTGCTGAATATTTGTGGAACTCACTGCAAGAAAGGGAGTTTACTAATGAAGATGCAGAGGAGCTGCTAATTCAGAAATATGGTATAGAAAAAGAACAGGCAGTAACCGATGCCGGAAACTGGATCCGGTCAATGATTAATGCCTGTCTTATTGTTTTGTAATTTCTCTTATAATTTCAGCTTATAAGTTCAGTGTGAGCCCTGCTTTTATCCACCGGCCCGGCTGAGGCAGGTTTCCAAGATAGAGGTAATCTGTGCCAAAGAGGTTTGTCGCTTCAACAGATATCCTCCATTTTGGCTCACTCCAGACGACTTTGACATCTGCCAGGGCAAAAGATTTATAAGGTACCTCGGAAGAGTTTGGCCCGAGCCATGTTCCCTCTCTTTTTTGAAAACTCAGGTCCCACCTTGCAGAGAGTTTCCCAAAAATTTTATGATCTGCAAAAGCAGTTGCCTTATGCCTGAGAAAGTCAGTGGCATAGAGCGACAGCAGTCCGTCTGTTTTCTTTGAAACATCCAGAAATGCATAAGTCACACCTGCACTGTTCAGGAATGAGTTTGTCCAGCTTCTGGTTACTGATACTTCAATGCCAGCCGTAATAACATTGGTAATGTTACTGGCCTGCCACTGGTCAGATCCGCTTGCCCTTGTCCAGTCAATAATGCTGAATCCATATCTGTAAAATCCCGACAGAGAGGCTCTGAGTCCCGATTTTGCATACCTCAGACCAAGCTGTCCCGATACCGCCTCCTCCGGTTTAAGATTCATGTTTCCTGTCTGGTTGGGACTCTTGTAGTAGAGGTCGGTAAAAGTAGGCTTTCTGAAAGAGTTGTTTACCCATGCGTTAGCCTCAAGATATGGTGATATGCTGTAAGCAGCACTTGCACCGCCATAAATGCGCATCTTCTCTGCTACAAGCACGCCTGCCGTGAATCTCCACTTTTCCAGCTGAAGAATATGTTTAGCATAGGCCGATGGTGTCTGCCTGCTTTTGCTTCGCGTATACTGAATCCCCTCCGGAGAGAGGAAAATCCCTCCACCCGTGATAGGGTCGCCTAAAACGGTGCTGTAGATGTTTTCAAACCGGTATCCCGCTCCTATGAGTGTAGTCCCCGCTTTGCCCCATCGGCGTGCTGCCTGAATATCCGCTCCTGCAATATCGTTTCTGTGGTAGTTGTGTCCCTGATACCAGGGGGCAGGATCATACCTGAAAAGTTCAAACCTGTCAAAATGCCTTCTGTGGTATGCAACCGCTTTAAGTTGCCATTTGTCACTTTGATAAGTATATTGCAAAGATGAAAGGTAGAGACTTGTCTCTTCAAATTGTTCCGGATATGCAGCTGTATAAAAGCTGTTTGCCCCAAACGCCTTTTGCTGATATCCTGCCTGAGCATAAATCTTGTGCTTATTGCTCTTTGTTGCAAGAACACTGGTAAACAGATTCAGAATATCAAAGTCTGTGTTTTCTGAATAACCATCAGAGCGGCTGTATCCTCCTCCCGCCTGAGCCGATAGATTCCATTTGCCACCGTTTTTTGAATATTGGAGATTTGCATCGCCCTTGATGTATCCGAACGAACCTCCGGTGAGGGCAAGTGATATTCCCTTTTTTGCAGGATTTTTTGTGATTATATTGATTGCACCGGCATATGCCACTGAGCCCTCTGACCAGGCCCCGGGTCCGTGCAGGATTTCAATTCTTTCAATTTGTGAAATTTCAACCGGAATATTAAGAGAGTGGTGTCCGGTTTGCGGGTCGGTATAGTTGACCCCGTTAATCATGACCATTGTCTGGTCAAATGTTCCTCCAAGAATGTTCAGATCAGACTGAACCCCTTCGCCTCCCCGTGTACGGAGGTCGGTTCCCTGGAGATATCGCAACAGATCGGGGAGATTGTTTACCGCAGCCCGCTCAATCTCTGCCTGCTGAATTACTGCGACAACTCTTACCAGAGGCTGGAAGGGCGTGGGTCGTTCTGTATTGATTATTAATTCTTCAAGTGCGCGGATAGTGTCGTTTCCGCTTTTCTGGTTGCTCTGAGCCAGCAAGGGCTGACCATTCATCACTAAAATTGAGTAGGCGACAGAGAGGACACCAATCTTAATCACCTTTCCCAGGGAAGCAAAAGCCGCCCAGGGAGTCCGTTTCCATCTTTTAAAACAGATGGGTTTGGTTTTTCTTTTGTTGTTGTACATAAATTTAGTTTTTCTGTTGCGAAGGCGCAAAAATAGAAACTAAAAGGATGAGAGCACAAATAAAAATTGTAAATTTGATTAATTAACCAGCAATGTCAATACCAGAATGGAATCCCTAAATCTCGCCCTTGTCAGGGCAGAACTTCACTTAACTCCGGAATATTCCCACAAGGAGAATCTTACCGCAGATACCATACTCAGATATATCAGGGCAACTGAACCTGATGAGCTCTACACCGGAATTGGAGGGCATGGTATTGTGGCCGGCTACAGGGGTGTCTGGCCGGGAGACTCGCTTATGTTCAGGTGTGAGATGGATGCCGTTCCAACAGAACATGGTCCGAACCACCTCTGCGGACATGATGGCCATATGGCAATCCTCATTGGTGTGGCAAATGTTATTTCAAAGGCACGGGACTACCCGGGTAAGGTGTGGCTCTTTTTTCAGCCTGCAGAGGAGATAGGAGAGGGGGCTGCCCGTATGGTGGTGGATATCTCAAAGCACAGAATCAGCTTTGATTACTCCTTTGCCCTGCATAACAATCCAAGACACGAACTAAACAAGGTTATAATGTACAGCGATGTTTATGCGGCCGCATCTGTGGGAATGGAACTGCTCTTCTCAGGCTCGCCTTCACATGCTGCCTTCCCCGAGCAGGCTGCCAACCCAACCTACGCAATCATTAACATTGTGGAGGAGATTAAGCGGATGAACTCAGACAAAAGGCTTTTTCATAATTTTGTTCTGGGAACCGTGGTAAACGTTCATATTGGTGAGGCAAACTACGGAGTGACTCCCGGTTCGGGAATTATCAGGGTTACACTCAGAGCCTATGACGAGAATGATCTTAACCTCTTCTGCCGCAAGATAGAGAGCTTTGCAGGCGAAAAGGCATCGGCCTCCGGTCTTAAGGTAGATATAACATATCATGACCGCTTCCCCTCTACAAGAAATAATGTACTTGCATCCAACATGGTACTTGATGCTGCTCAAAAACTGGGAATTCCTGTTGAATGGGCTCAGGCCCCATCAAGAGGTTCGGAAGATTTTGCTCACTTTACATCTATCTCAAAAGCCTGTTTCTTTGATATTGGAAACGGCAAGGAGAGCGATGATATTCACCGCGAAGGTTACAGGTTCTCGGATGAAATACTGGAACCTGCAGTAAGATTATACAGTTCAATAATTTATAACAGACAATCAAAATGAATTTCAGGAGTTTGACAATTGCACTTCTTGCATTAATCTTAACTACATCAGTTATGGCACAGACAACACCCGCAATTGAAAATATATTTGCCCGCAAAAGCGTTAGGCAATATACAGAACAGAAGGTAGAGCAGGCTACACTTGAGCTGCTCATAAAGGCCGGAATGGCTGCGCCTACAGGTATGAACAAACAGCCGTGGGAGTTCATTATTGTAACAGACAGGGCAATGCTTGAAAAATTTGCGGCACTTCTTCCATATGCAAAGATGGCTGCAAAGGCTCCTGCCGCCATTGTTGTGGCAGGAAATCCAAAGGTTTCTGAATACTGGTATCTCGACTGTTCAGCTGCAACGCAAAATATTCTGCTTGCTGCCGAATCCCTGGGCCTGGGAGCAGTATGGACTGCCGCATACCCCTATGAAAAGAATATGAACATCATTAAGGAGGTTCTTTCAATTCCGGAACCATACCTTCCACTTTGCCTGATTCCTCTTGGATATCCAAAGAGCGAAACAAAGGCAAAGGATAAATGGAAACCAGAAAAGGTACATCAGAACGGCTGGTAAGATGAGAAAAACCCTCTCTCTGATAATCTTTGTCTTAGTCGCATCCACTCTTAAAGGTCAGATATACTCAGGCAGAGTTACCGACAAAGAGGGGCGGGCGATTCCTTTATATTCAGATGTGAAATGGACGCTGTGCCAACAGAGTCAGGTCCTGTTCATTTATGCGGACACGACGGACACATGGCTGTGCTGATCGGCCTGGCAGAGGAGGTGGGAGAGGGAGCATCACTAATGGTGGCTGAACTCTCTCGCCTGAGAGTGAATTTTGACTATGCATTTGCTCTTCATAACAAACCAAATAAAGAGCTTAATAAAATTCTGATGTACAAAAATGTCTATGCTGCATATCAGAGGTTTTGCACTGGGCACTGTTATAAATGTGCATATTGGTGATGCAAATTATGGCGTTACACCGGGAACAGGAGCAATCAGAGCTACTTTAAGGGCATACGACGAGATGGATCTCAATCTTTTCTGTAGAAGAATTGAAACATTTGCGAGGGAAAAATCAGCAAAAGCTATGTTAAATGTTGAGATTACTTATCATGATAGATTTCCTGCTACAATTAACAATGCTTTTGCCTGCAGTATGGTGGAGGAGAATGCAAAAAAACTGGGTATGAATTTTGAATACTCAAAATCTCCGGAAAGAGGATCTGAGGACTTTGCCCATTTTGCCAGTATATCTAAAGCTTGCTTTTTTGATATTGGCAATGGATTTGACGGAGACGATATTCACAGGGAGGGTTACAAGTTTAATGATTCAATACTTGAAAGTGCACTTAGATTATACTACACAATAATATTCAAATGACATCTTACCCAAAGAGCCTCTCTAAACTTATCTTGTTGCTGATGTTTACACTCTGCGTTTACCGGTCAAATGCTCAAATGTTTTCAGGGAGGGTAACAGACAGAAGAGGTGAGGGTATCCCATTTGCTACTGTATATATACATGAACTTAAGTCCGGAATAAGTGCGGACTTAAACGGCGAGTTTCTCTCAAAGTTATCCCCCGGGAGATACACACTGGAAGCCTCCTCACTTGGTTTTAAAAGGGAGCAGTTTGTTGTTGAAATGGGTAATATAAACTTATACAGAACTTTAGTCCTTGAAGAGATCTCTTATGAGCTTAACGAGGCCCTTTTTTCAGGCAGAAGAGATGACAGAGGGAGTGTGATTATGAGAAAAGCAATAGCCAAAGCGCCCTATTTCAAGTACCAGGTCAGAGAATATGATGCAGATAGTTATCTCAAGGGAACTTTTAAGATAACCAAGGTGCCGGCCCTGCTTAAACTCAAGTCAATGAAGGATAAGGTGAATCTCTTCACCGGGAAGTTGTTTCTTCTTGAGTCTTTTTCAACAGTAAAGTTCTCCTTTCCGGATAAATATGAGCATACTATAAAAGCCTTTTCAAGTACAATCCCTGATGAGATTAGCCCCGGTGATTACTCTGTGCTTATGAAATCCTCAATTTACGATCCTCAGATATTTGGACTTGTATCACCTTTGTCTCCAAAAGCATTTTCTTATTATAAATTTATTTACCAGGGGGTATCAAATGAATCAGGCAGAGTAGTCAACAAGATTCTGGTTGTCCCAAAAAGGGGGAATTCGAAACTTTTTGCAGGAACACTTTATATTGTTGATAATATGTGGAGTGTCTCATACGCAGAGTTAGTCTCTGAGCAATCGGGAATTAAGACAAACATAAAGGTAAACTATAATGAGGTGGCAGACGAAGTTTTTCTTCCAACAACATATAACATTAATGCATCAATTGATGTTATGGGAGTTAAAGGGGAGGGACGGTTTTACTCATCAATGAAATATACAAATCTTAAAAGGAACTCAGCCACTATCTCAAATCCTGTCACTCAGGTTAAACCAGTCGTAAAGGAGAGGAGTCTTGAAATTAAAGAGACTCCATCAAATACAACAGTTAAGGTAGACTCCTCTGCCAATAAAAGAGACTCGGCCTATTGGCTTGAAGTAAGAAAGGTGCCTCTCAGGGTTGATGAGGTTGTCTCTTACCAGAAATCCGATAGCATCAAGATTGAGTTCAGGGAGATAGAAAAGAGGGATTCTGTAAAAAATCAGAATAGTGGTAAAGGAGGCTCAGCACTTGAGCAAATTTTGTTTGGACATAAATATAAAGTTTCAAAAGATCTCTTTTTTTCATTCGGGGGTCTTTCAAAAGTTGTAGGAGATTTTAATTTCGTTGACGGATACCAGTTTGGGCAGAATATTTCTATCAATTATAACGCTATAAAATTTACC
>WARP01004662.1_pt1 | contig 19759 bp, 30 predicted proteins | sample 4769151 | NCBI WGS metagenome assembly WARP01 (sample SAMN08893023, study PRJNA449175) | gut metagenome | isolation source: rumen sample fed with dry roughage | host: cow | place: India: Nagpur | collected 2016
AGGTGTTTGGATGATAATAATTGATGAAAAGCTGGTGGATGAATACTATAAAAAGTTTCATTATATGGCCAGATATATGAGAGAAGAAAATGAAGAAACAATGTTGGTCAAAATGAAAAAGGAAGAAGTAAAAAGCACGGCCAGAATGCTTAAGTTGTTAAAAACATATATGCAGGAGGATAAAGAATGATAATCTATATCAGCGGTAAGATCACCGGCACAAATGATTTTAAAGAGCGTTTTGCGGCAGTGGAAAAGCGCTTAAAAGTTGATGGACATAGGGCAATTAACCCGATTAAAATATGCAGCCATATACAGCCCGGATCTACATGGGCAACTTATATGCGTACTTGTATCCGGGCTCTTACCAGAGCAGATGCAATTTATCTTTTAAGAGATTGGCGAAAATCACCAGGAGCAAAGTTAGAATATCAAATAGCTTTAGCATTAGGCATGAATGTATTATCACAGGCAAAGGGGGAATAAATAGTAAGAATGAAAAGGATGGAGGGTGAAGAATGACAAGAGAAGAAGCAATAGAAAAATTAAGATTATTTGATTTTATTGGTAGTAACGAAGATGAAGAATTTTTAACGGCATTGAATATGGCAATCGAAGCATTAGAACATCCAGAGAAAAACGTTGTAGCAGTCGTACCTTGTGGTGATGTGATTAGCAGGCAGGCGGTTATTGATAAAGCAGCCTATACAGAAACAGAAGAAGGATGGAGTGGAATGACGGTCAATGTAAAAGATATTGAAAAATTACCATCCGTCAAGCCGGAGCAGAAGTGGATTCCTGTTAGTGAGAGGTTACCAAAGTGCGGTGTCTTTGTTTTGGTTACTTGTATGACTCCATATGACAATCTGTATTTTGACATATTGAAAAGAACTAATAATGGCTCATATAAAGACCACAATAATTTTTATAATTCTGATTCAGTTATAGCATGGATGCCTTTGCCTAAACCGTACAAGGTAAGCTTGACAGGTGAGGAGGTAGAAGAATGACACTTGAAGAATTGATTGACCATGAAGAGAAAGAATCTAAAGCTACTTGGAATGGAAAACCTACTTTATGCGCTGATGAACATAGACAGCTTGCGGAGTGGCTGAAAGATTATAAGCGATTGTTAAAGCAGCCAAGATGGATTCCTTGTAGCGAGAGGTTGCCTGAAGAAAATGCTGATGTGATTTGTTGCACAAATGCGGAAGAAGTGTTTGTAGCATCTTATTTGGGTAAAAGGGATGATGGGTCAGAGTGCTTTGATGATGATAATGGCATGATGTGGGAGGGTGATGTTATTGCATGGATGCCATGGACTTTACCCGAACCATACAAGGTTGATCCACAGGAAAGTGAGGATAAGAAATGATAGATAAAATCATAATGTGGTTATGTCATATGAGATATAAAAAGTTTGGTATGCCGATATTTTACATCAAAGGAATAAAGAATGATTATCCAAAGTATTTGTTATACACAGAAAATGAAATCGTTTATCAAAGGATGAATAAGTTTTGAGCCGCAGGAAAGCGAGGATAAGGAATGAGCAAAGAAGAAATGATGCTAGACGAATTATCAAAGATGCCACCTATGGTAATAGCAACAGCATATGCTTACGCTATTAACCGTATACGGTATGGTGAAGATGTTACAAAAGAATGGGTAACAGCAGCACAAAATGCAAGTGCTTTAGAAAATGCATATAGAAAAGGTTATTATGATGCCTTACAAAGACAGGCAGAAAGTGAGGATAAAGAAGGAGGTAGATATGTTAACAAAGAAGAATAAAGAGATATTGGACTTTATGATCGATTACGCCCTGAAAGAAGGTCTGCCGCCGACTTTTGAAGAGATAGGTATAGGCACTAACTTAAGATCTAAAAGTAGTATTTATGATCACGTTCACAAGCTGGAAAGAGAAGGCTATGTAGAGTTTGTAGGGGGCAGGTATAAAATAAACGGTATTCATTATGAGATAGGAGGGGGAACGTGAGTGTAGCTATCCGGGCAATAGGATGTTTTATATGTGCGGTATTTTGGGGGTTGTTGCCGTTTGCTATCGGCTATTGGTTAGGGTGGATTATGTGCAAGAAAGAAAAGCAAGATAAATTTACAGAGAATGCGTGGCATTTGAAAAACGTGATCATACGGTTATATATTGAGGGTAAAATATCGGACACTGAAAAAGCTATACTCGATAAGGCCGTTAGTGAATTATTAGAGGAGCATAAGAAATGAAACATTATGGGGATATTACAAAAATAAATGGGGCTGAGATGCCTATTGTGGATATTATCTGCGGCGGTTCGCCTTGTCAGGACTTATCCGTGGCAGGTAAACGTGCCGGGTTGGCCGGTGAAAGATCAGGTTTGTTTATGGAACAGATAAGAATAATAAAGGAGATGCGTGATCATGATAGAGCAAATAGAAGGGCAGATGAGCATATTCGACCTAGATATATGGTGTGGGAAAACGTGCCAGGAGCCTTTAGTTCAAACAGTGGCGAGGACTTCAGAGCCGTGCTTGAAGAAACAGCAAAAGTGGCAGAAAGGGATGCCAGCATACCTGGATTTGAGGGCGGAAAATGGCCAAACGCAGGCTGCATCATGGGAAATGGGTGGAGCATTGCTTGGCGCATACACGATGCACAGTTTTGGGGAGTGCCCCAACGTAGAAAAAGGATCGCTCTTGTCGCAGATTTTGGAGGACTCACCGCACCCGAAATATTGTTTGAGCGCAAGAGCGTGCCTGGGGATCCTGAACAGGGCGGAAAGACGGAAGAAGGTATTACCAGCAATGCTGGATATGGCGTTGCGCAGACAGGCGGGGCTATCAGCTTTCAAGAACGAGCAGGATGTCCGGGGGGGGGCAAAGGAATACTGATACAGAATGAGCATACAGGGGCATTAAGCACGTTTCAGAATCAGCGTGTGCTTGCGCCGGGGCCGGGTATCGAAGGAGAAATAGCAGGGACAATAGACGCAAGCTATTATAAGGGCTGTGGTATGCGTGAGGGTAGAGAACGTGATGTAGTTGTTAGCATGACTACAGAACAAACACCTAAAGTAGATGAGAATGTTTTTGTTTATGGGATTTCTTCATTTGACAGCAACGCCATGAGGAGTGCTAATCCTAATAGCGGCATTTACGAAGCGGAAATGGCTAGAACGCTGGACAACAATGGTGGCAATCCAGCTTGCAATCAAGGTGGGATAGCTGTTGTATACGATGCAAGCCGTAGGCATAATTATGAGCCTATGGGTGAAGTGAGTATACCTGCTTACGGTCTTGATCGTGCGTCTTTTAATCAAGGCAAGAATGCACAGTTTAATTTCAGCGTTGATAAAGAAAAGGTGGGTGCATTGGTGGCCAAAGGTCCAGGTGGAGTTTTTCAGGCTGTGGTTAGGCGGCTTACACCACTTGAATGTGAGCGTTTACAGGGCTACCCTGATGGCTGGACAGATATAGGCGAATGGGTAGACAGCAAAAGCAAAAAGCATAAGGATAGTGATAGTCCACGCTATAAGGCATTAGGTAATTCTATAGCTCTACCCTTTTGGCAGTGGATGGCTAGGCGCATGGTGCGGAATCTCCCCGGTACGCCTACTATGGGATCCTTATTTGATGGTATCGGCGGCTTTCCTTTAGTATTCAGCAGATGTAACTGTATTCCTGTATGGGCTTCTGAGATAGAAGAGTTCCCTATTGCGGTCACAAAAAGGAGGTTTCCTGATGTTTAAGCTGATAGATGTTGCAAAGATCATGGGCGTGCCGGTTCGTACCGTGCGGTGGTGGGTTACGCACGGCAAGCTTACGGCGGTAAAGCAAAAGCCATCCCAGGGTTATCCGTGGTTAGTTTCAGAAAAGGACTTAAAACAATTTATGGAGGATAAAAATGGCAAAAATTAAGGACAACTATCAAAGCTTTCCAGATGAGCTTAAGGCAGTAAAACAGTTCGTATGTTGGGTAGGATCCGATAAGATACCCAAAAATCCCTATACAGGCAATAATGCACAGAGTAATAACCCTAACACATGGGGTACGTTTGATGAAGCCTGTGCGGCTTGTGAAAAGTATAACTTTGATGGTATTGGCTTTATGTTTGCTCCACCTTATTTTGGAGTGGACTTAGATCATTGCATAGATAACACTGATTTTTGTGATGAATTTGTAGAAACGCTGCAAAGTTATGCTGAGATCAGCAAAAGCGGTAGCGGAATACATATTATCTGCCGGGGTACGTTGCCGGATGGCGCAAGGCGGCGTGGCGGTGTAGAAATGTATTCAGGGGGTAGGTACTTTATATGCACAGGCAAGGTTTATAACCCTGCATATACTGATATAAAGGATTGTACAGAAACTATTAAGATATTACATAGCAAGTATCTTCCTACAAACGTACCTAAAACTGAAGTAATGCGGCCTGTGGAGATTACGCTTGATGATTCTGAGGTTATTGATAAGGCACGTAATAGCCGTAATGGGGCGTTGTTTGGCTTGCTTTATGAGGGTAGCTGGCAGAGCTTGTATCCGAGCCAGAGTGAGGCAGATCAGGCGTTTTGTAATTTGCTGGCATTCTGGACAGGGCGGAACGATGTACAGATGGATCGTATCTTTAGGAGTTCAGGCTTGATGCGGCCTAAGTGGGATAGCAAACGTGGGTCTAATACCTATGGTGCTATCACAGTGGGTAAGGCCTGTGCATCCTGTGTTGATGTGTATGAGCCTGCAAGATACGGTGATGATACTTCCCTGGCATTGGCTTTTTTTCAGAACGGGGCGGTAAGAGTTGAAACTGCTGCCGATTCCAGACGCTCCTACGATATGACCGATACCGGCAATGCTCAGCGTATGTATGATAGGTTTGGTAAATTGATTCGCTATTCCTACAATCGCAAGAAGTGGTATTTCTGGACAGGTAAGCAGTGGATCCTGGATGAAATGGGCGAGGTTAAAAAGCTTGCTGATGCTATCTGTGAGGATCTGAAAAAAGAAGCCTGGACTATACAGGATGATGAATTACAGGAACAGGCTTTTAAGTTTGCAAAGAAAACTGCAAGCAGTTCAAGCAAAGAAGCTATGGTAAAAGAATGTCAGCACTTAAAAGATATCCCAGCTGCACCTGATGATTTTGATGCGTATACGGACTACTTGAATTGTCAGAATGGCATTATCAACCTGCGGAATGGGGAGCTGATGCCGCATGATAGCAATTTCATGATGAGCAAGATATGTGATAGTGAATATGATGTTACCCACAAAAAGCCTGAAAGATGGTTGCAGTTCTTGGATGAGATCACAGATGGGGACAAGGAATTGCAGGCCTACATACAGAGATCAGTGGGGTATTCAATATCGGGTAGTAACCGTGAGCAGTGTGCATACTTCCTTTATGGAATGGGAAACAATGGTAAGTCAACCTTCCTGGATACCCTTGCGGATATGATGGGAACATATGCTTTAAATGTTCAGCCGGATACGCTGATGCTTCAGAGCCGTTTAGGGTCTGCCGGGGGTGGCGCAAACAGTGATATAGCACGCCTTAAGTCGGGGCGTTTTATCACGTGTGAAGAGCCTACTGAGGGTATGCGCCTTAACGAGGGATTGCTTAAGCAGCTTACAGGCGGAAGTAAGGTCACAGCCAGGTATCTGTATGGTGACGAGTTCGAGTTTACGCCGGAATTTAAAATCTGGGTGGCTACAAACCACAAGCCTACTATCCGGGGTACGGATTTTGGTATATGGCGTAGGATACGGCTGATACCTTTTGAGGTCAATATACCGAAAGATAAGGTGGATAAAAACCTTAAATATAAGCTCCGTAAAGAATTTCCACAGATTCTTGCATGGGCGGTTGAAGGGTGTATCCTGTGGCAAAAGGAAGGCCTTGATGAGCCTGCCTGCGTGCGTGAAGCCACAAAAGAATACAAACAGGAGATGGATCTGGTAGCCGGTTTTGTTGAACAGTGCGTGATGATAGACTATGCGGCGGCGGAACGTGTGATGGCTGCTGATCTGTTTAATATCTATCGTACATGGGCTAAGCAGAATAATGAGTATGAAATGTCTAGCAAAAAGTTCTTTGTTGAGGTATCTAAGAAACTCCCTGAAAAGGGCAGATGTGGCAAGGGTATGTTCTTTAGTAGGATCCGGCTTACCGATTATGCAAAAGAAATCGGGGGCAGACAGTATCGGATTGAAGATTTTAGCTAGGGGGTGCTCTGATGGATGATAATCAGTGTGAAAAGTGTCCGTATTATGATAAAGAGGAGGACAGATGCGCTGCCTGTGAGTGTTGGCCGGTAATGGATTGTGATGAACCGTTACCTTGCGAGGACAAGGGAATTAAAAAAATTTAAAAAAAATTAAAAAAAGTGTTGACAAAGGTTGTCCCTCGGAGTTATTCTTTAGTTGTACCACAGAGGTACACAAAAAAATAACATTGGAGGGTAGCCAATATGAAGAATCAGACATTCGGAGTTGAGATCGAAATGAACAACATTACAAGGGATGCAGCTGCTAAACTTGCGGCAGAATTTTTTGGAACAAATAACTACCGTCATATAGGCGGCGGCTATGATACATGGGAAGCCATAGATGCTGATGGGCAGCCGTGGAAATTTATGAATGATTCCTCCATAGCCGGGCCTACTTATCAGCACTGTGAAATGGTAACGCCTATCCTTGTATATAATGATATTGAAAGATTGCAGGATTTGGTGCGCAAGCTTCGTAGTGCGGGCGCAAAAAGTTGCCCTAACCAGGGATGTGGTGTTCATATTCATGTAGGTGCACAGGGGCAGACTCCTGAAAGCATACGCAACCTTGTAAACATTATGGCAAGTCACGAAACACTGTTGATAAACTCACTAAAGCTTGACCGTGGCAGATTAGGCAGTTATTGCAAGCCTGTAGATCCTCGTTTCCTTAAGGCAATTAACGATAAAAAACCTAAAACGATGGGTGATCTTGCAGATGTGTGGTATCAGAGCCAGGGTGAAGATTTTTGTAGAACAGCACATTATAATCAAAGCCGTTATCATATGCTTAACTTACACGCTACTTTTACAAAGGGCACGATAGAATTTAGGCTGTTTCAGTTTAATAATCCGGGCAGAAATTTCAAGGGTGGCTTACACGCCGGAATGCTCAAAAGCTACATTCAGTTATGTTTAGCACTGTGCGCAAGAGCTAAGGCTGTGAAGTTTGCAAGCAACAAGCCTATGCAGATGGCTAACCAGAAATTTGCAATGCGTACATGGTTAGTACAGAAGTTGGGTTTTGTAGGTGACGAGTTTAAGACCGCAAGAGATATACTTACCAGAAATCTTGTAGGGCATTCGGCACTGAGATATGGGGCAAACGGAGAATACAGGGTAGCATAAGCTACCCTGTTATATAAAAAAAGGAGGGTAGCCAATATGTTTTATTTAGCTTATGGAAGTAACTTAAATGTGGAGCAGATGCGTTACAGATGCCCCGGTGCAAAGATGGTGGGTACGGCTGAGATTAAGGATTATAGGCTGATGTTTAAGGGGTCTAAAACAGGCGCATATTTAACCATAGAGCCTGAAAAGGGCTGTACTGTACCTGTAGGCGTATGGAGCGTTACACAGGCTGATATAGCCAATTTGGATCGTTATGAGGGGTATCCCACATTTTATTACAAGACACAGATGAATGTGTATTGCAGTGATGGCCACAGGCATAAATCCTTTGTTTATATCATGCACGAGGACAGGCCGTTAGGTATACCAAGTGAGTATTATGTTAGAACGTGTATTGAAGGATATAAAGCGTTTGGATTTGATCTGAAAGTGTTATCTGATGCTATTGAGTATTCCAGGAAGGGGGCGGTTGCATGAAAAGGATATTGCCTAACAATATATATCGTGGCTTGCCCTGTAGTGTGGTATCTGTAGGCTGTGCGTTGGGTGTTGATAAATGGAGTGGTTTAAATGGCTTATTTTCGGCTGATTTAAGGCCTAGTGGGTTTCTATCGTTTAAAGCTATGAATGCCCTTATAAGGGCTAATATGGGCGTTATAGGGCGTGGTAGATATAGCCGTGAGAATCGCCCTATACTCCGTGATTTTGCGCACGCTAACAAGGGGAAAAAGGCTATCCTGTGCGTGGGCAGCCACTATGTATATTTTGATGGCCGGGACTATCATTCATTCTTTTACAATGGCAAAGATAAGGTGATGGAGATTTGGTGGCTTGAATAATTCGTAAAATAATGGTACATTATGGGCATGGATATACAGTATATTGAGCCTAGCAAGTTAATACCGTACAGCAAGAACGCCAAAAAGCACCCGGCGGAACAGGTAAAGCTGATCGCAAACAGTATCCGGGAGTTTGGTTTTAGGCAGCCTATTGTGGTTGATAGTAACAATGTGGTTATTATCGGTCATGGTAGGCTTTTGGCCGCTAAAAGGCTGAAATTGGATAAAGTTCCTGTGACGATGATAGATAATCTCACAGAAGATCAGATAAAAGCTCTGCGCCTGGCTGATAACAGTGTGGCTGAATCGGATTGGAACATAACACTGCTGAATGAAGAGCTTGCTGATATCGATATGGATATGAGTGATTTTGGTTTAAGTCTGGATCTTGATGAAGATGATGAATCCGAGGACAATGAATCCGATGAAGAAGAAGATGATGATGAGTACGATATTAACCTTATGCCTCCAGCGGTAAGTCACAATGTGTTTGAGAATCAGGAGTTACGGCAGTTTCCTATCAATAATTATTACGGTATCCCGGTTCTATATCCCACACAGACTACAGGGGACAAGTTCCTGCGGTTCATGGATTGGAATGAGGTTGATGATCCTGAAAATTACATAGCACACTTTTATTATGATGATTTTAAGTTTATGCAAGCGTGGCGTAACCCGGATAAGTATGTGGAGAAGCTGCGAAAGTTTAAGGCGGTAATCTGCCCGGACTTTTCATCATATACAGATTTTCCTATTGTGTTACAGATTCTGGGTGCATACAGGCGAAATTGGTGTGGTGCGTATTGGCAATCGTTAGGCATTGATATGATACCTGATGTACAGTGGGGGGACAATGAAGAAACCTACAAGTGGTGCTTTGAGGGGATCCCTGAAAATGCTACAGTTGCTATATCAAGTTTAGGTGTATCCGGCAAAAATGAGTGGAACGGCACTGAGGGTGATTGGTTCAAACGTGGCTTTGATGAAATGGTGAAAAGGTTGCATCCGACTACTATCCTATGGTATGGTAACAAGGTAGATGGTTGTGAAGGCAACATTATACATATTCCAAGTTATTACGAACAAAAGCGTGAGCTTTTGAACAAGATGAAAGGAGTTAAAGATGGCAAAGGGCGCAAGTAAAATTGCCGGTGGTGGGAATGTCCCTGCTCCGTCCACTAATGTTTCTAATGTACCACAGAATGCTACAATGATGGACGATACTGCGGCGGATAAACTTCGGCAGGATATGGATTCATCCTATGATGCTAACACAAAAGCGGCCGTGAAGATGTATATATCTAAGGCTGATTTTGATAAGGACGGACATTCATTATCTCAGACCATGAATTTCTTGATGGATGAGGGATATGATCTTAACAATGCTAATCTGGCACAGATAAACCAGAAATACGGCTTAAGACTTACACAAAACGATCTTGCTTCTATGCAATATACTGATGGTTATTTAGGTGTGGCCGCACACGCTATTGGTAAGGATACCATGCTTCAGCGTGGCGCACATGATGATCTGCTGAAGAATGCGTTTGGTATTGCGGATTATTCTAAGCTGTCCCAGGCACAGTTGCAGCAGCAGTTGGTGGGACAGGCATTTAGAACTACCTCTTATATGTCTACATCGTATGATTTTGCCAAGAATCCTTTTCTATCGTCTAGCAGTGGTAGCGGCGTATCGGGTGGCCGTGAGGTTGTCTATAATGTAAAGGTGGGTAGTGCCACACGTGTTTTATTCGGTGCAAAGAATCAGGCTGAGATAATTGTGAATAAAGGCACTAACTTTAAGATAACTGATGTTAAGTACACCGGCAACACGGCAACTCCTCGTGGTAAAGGATCTAGGCCGCAGATAGTTATAGATATCGAAACAATTTAATTTAAAGGAGGGTAAACAATATGGCTACAAAGAAAACAAGTATCAATGATTATAAGAATCGTATGGATGCGCCTGTGGGTGCTGTTCGTATTGATCCTAAGACCGGCAAGCCCCTGTCTACATCTAAGCGGAAGGCAACTACAGGCAGCCGTAAGAAGAAATAAGGAGGCATATTATGGCTAAAGGCGCAAGTAAGATAGCCGGGGGTGGCGGTGGTGCTGTTCAGCAGACACTGCCTACTCCTACTAATCAGGTTACACCACCTACACCACAGCAGGTCGCACAGGGTAATGTGTTACCTTCCGGCGGTGTGGCCTTTTCTGACTTTGAAAGTATGACCGATGATGAAAAGGCTGATGTTATCGATAAGGCATTAAAAACAGGCGTACCTATGTTTCTTGAAGATTCTGGTATGCAGAGATTTGCATATTTTACAGGAATGTCTGATAAGCCTAAAGAAGTTACTGATGCGCAGTTAAATACACTCCCTGGTACAGAGTTATTCCGCACTATGAACAACGCTTATAATCCCCGGACAGATATCGGCTACACAAGCCGTGATATTGCAGATCAGATAGCACACGGTGACTTTACTATGTATTCTGATTCGGGTGGCTCAGCTCATGGCCGTGCTATTTATTTTGCTGACAATTATGGTGATGCGGCTGTATATGGTCGTTCTGGACAATCCCCGGTTACTATGCGTGCTAAGTTAAGCGGTAATGGTATTTCTGAGGGTGCATTATCACGGCAGTACAATAATGCGTTGGCAAGGGGAGATAAGCTTGCACGAGCTTGTAGCAGGGCAGGTGGCACGGATGCTGCTAATCTTTATGGCCTTGCTAAAGGTTATGATTATAAAAAGGCAGATTATGGTGGATACCATATGATATTTAACAGGCGTTGTCTTACAGTTTCCAGCACTGTTAAAAATACTAAGCTGAATGGAGGATCATGGTAATGGCTAAGATCGATGAAAAGTTTATGAAGGCAGACCGTACCCTGGCTAAGAAAATTGGCTTGAAAATTAAGCCGGATAAGCCTAAAAAAAGCACTACTACCAAAAAGAAAAAGTAGGTGAGGCTTTATGGCCAAAGGGGCAAGTAAAATCGGTGGCAGTGGTGGTACATTTACGCCTATTGAAAATGCTATAGATTTTAATAATAAATTACAGGCTGAAAAATATTTTGGTGAACAAAAATTTTCACTGTTAGAAGAAGCGGGGCTGTGGTTTTATACAAGCGATACGGATAGTACGCTTAATTCTTATTTGCGTACAGGTAAGAATAAGCCGGATGATGCTGATTTAGTACCACATATTGATTCCGCTATTGCCGGTTCGACTCTTCGTGATCCGATTGTGGTTCACAGGGGTATGGATGTTGATGCATTTGGATTTGATTATACCAATATGCCTAAAGGTAATGCATGGCAGCAGTTTGTGGGGCGCACGTTTAAGGACAAAGGGTATGTGTCCACTGCGGCTGGGGACAAGGGATTTTCACGTATGATTCAGGTTGATATCACTGTACCAGCAGGCAAGGGACGTGGGGTGTATATCGGCCAAAAATCATCACATCCTACTGAATCTGAGTATTTGATTAAAAGAGGCTCAAAATTCCGTATAACAGGCGTTTCTACGGATAGCAACGGTCAAGTTAAAATGTCTATGCAGATGATGGGATAAGGGGGCATATATGGCTACTAAGAAACCTACAAAGGCTGATGATAAACGCTATACATGGAAAAAGGGCGATATCATATGGGATAAGCCTAAGAAAAAGCCAAGTAAAAGTAAATCAGAAAAGAGGTAATGATGAAAGAAACAATCATGATGCCGATTAAAGCGGTAAAACCTTATCCGGGTAATCCCAGGCAGAACGCTGATGCTGTGGATAAGGTGGCCGCTTCTTTGCGTGAATTTGGCTTCAGACAGCCAATAGTGGTTGACAAGGATAATGTTATCATTGTAGGCCACACACGCTTACAGGCCGCTAAAAAGCTTAAAATGAAGGAAGTGCCGGTGCTTGTCGCTGATGATATGTCAGAAGATCAGGTGAGGGCTTACAGGCTTGCGGATAACAAAACGGCTGAGTTCTCCCTGTGGGATAATGACCGTTTGGCTGATGAGCTGGATGCTATCACTGAAATCGATATGGAACAGTTTGGCTTTGATCTTACCGCAGATGAGGAGTCTGAGGAGGAGGGCGATGCCGTTGATGAGGACAATGTGTCTGAGGATGCAGAAACCCGGTGCAAGCTGGGTGATATCTGGATTTTGGGTGATCATAGGCTGATATGTGGGGATTCTACTGATGTAGGGGTAATCGGTCGCTTATTAGGTGACACAAGACCGGCTTTATTGCTTACGGATCCACCCTATGGTATCAATGTGGTTCAGAATGATACTCATATTGGTAACCCTAATTTTGGATTGGCGGTGCATAATTCTTACGAAAAGATTGTGGGTGATGATACTACCGATACGGCACAGGCTGCCTATGATCTTGCTTCACAGTTGACGGACAAGCAGATTATTTTTGGGGGAAACTACTTCCTGGAATTCTTACCGCCCTCCGATGGCTGGCTGATATGGGATAAGCGTGGGGATTCAGGTATCAGGAACAGTTTTGCTGATGGTGAAATGGCATGGTGTTCTTTCCATACCCCGGTTCGCATTTATCACCAGCTATGGAATGGCATGATACGCGAGGGGGAGCATGAGAAACGTGTACACCCTACACAAAAGCCGGTACAGATGCTATCTGATATCATTACAGACTTTACGGATGAAGCTGATACCGTCCTTGATCTTTTCGGGGGCAGTGGCTCTACTCTAATTGCCTGTGAGAAAACAGGCCGCATATGCTTTATGTGCGAATTGTCAGAACATTATTGTGATGTTATAATAAACAGATGGGAACAGGCAACAGGCCTACAGGCTGAGTTGCTACAAACGGATTCAGAGGAGGACTAGGCTATGGCAAAAGGGGCTAGTAAATTATCCGCTGGGAGTAACTCCTACACCTATGGTAATACTAAGTTTACTGTAATTAAACAAAGTAATGGCTTTTATCTACAGATAAGCAGTGCCAATGGTAATGGCATTACTACCAAGCATAAAATTGCCTATGCTAAAAATCCTGATAAGGCTAGAGTATATGTGGGGCCGTCTATCGGCTACATTAACTTTAAAGATGATCCTAATATGCTGAAAATACTAAAGAATGTTACAAAGGGATAAGTAAAAGAATGGAGGAGTAAATTATGGCTAAGGGTGCTAGTAAGTTAGCAGGTGGTGGTGGCGCACAACAGGCACAGCAAAATGCTACATCTCAAAATCCTGTTATGGATAATCTTATAAAGAACCTTGCTACGGCACAGGGGACACTTACTGCCACACAAGCAAATAATTTTGGTTCACAGATTTATGCTGCTACTGAGGTGGGTGATCAGATTATTTTCAGCGGAAATCGTCCCGGTGATAATCAGATTTTAGAGCGTTTGGATAATAACCTGTGGGGTGACATTGATGATCCAAGCGTTTCTCTTTATCCATATGAGGTTGCTAAACTTGTTTTTGCAAGGGGTAATCAGGGTACATGGTCTTTTAAAGAATCTGAATACCGTAATGCACCAAGGGCAACCATTGATTTAACAACGGCTATAAATAATGCTCAACCTAATATTTACGGCAGAACTTCTGCTGCCGATAGGAAGAAAATAGGGGCTGCCGCTAATAAACATATGTCTAATGGTGATCAGTTAGTAATTACAATGGCTGATGGTAGCCGTACTGTTTATGAAAAGTTTATGGATGGTTGGTTTACTCATCCCCAAAAAGGCGGCGGTGGCGGATCCTTTGATATGGGTGATATAGGTAAATTCTTTACAGGTAATCGTGGGAATATTGCAGGCTATTCTATTCGTTTAAAGAAAAAACGTAGTTAAGATAGTTAAGGAGGTGAAATCTCATGGGCAGAAAACCTACAGGAAACCCTATGGGCAGACCTAGAAAACAGATAACTGAAGAACAATTCAAAAAACTGTGTGCTTTACAATGCACTAAAGAAGAAATAGCCTCCTTTTTTGAGTGCTCTGAGGATACTATCGAGCGTTGGTGCAAACAGACGTTCGATACTACTTTTGCGGCTACATTTAAAACATACAGTGCTATGGGCAAAATGTCTTTACGCCGGTATCAGTTTAAGCTTGCTGAAAAGAGCGCAGCTATGGCTATTTTCTTAGGCAAGAATATGCTCGGACAGACTGATAAGATAGAACAGACCGTGATGGAAGTTGAGGATCTTTCAAGCCTTGCTGAAATGCTTAAAGATGATCTGCCGAAAGTTGGTGACTAATTGGCTACAATTGCTACAAGGACAATTGATTGGAAACCGTTTTCTCAAAAGCATAAGGACTACATTAAGAATGCGCTTTCCAATAAAATGAACGTGGCTGAGGGTGCTATCCGTAGTGGTAAAACCATTGACCACTGTATCATTGCGGCCATGTATCTTGAAACTTGCCCAGACCGTATACACCTTGCTACAGGATCCACATTAGGTAACGCAAAGCTAAACATAGGTGTGTGTAACGGTTTTGGGCTTGAAAATCTTTTCAGGGGCAGATGCAAGTGGGGCAAGTATAAGGACAATGAAGCCTTATATATCAATACGCAAACCGGGCAGAAGGTGATTATTTTCACAGGCGGAGCAAAAGCAGATGCGTACAAGCGTATCCTCGGTAACTCCTATGGCCTGTGGATAGCTACTGAGATAAATGAACATTATGATTCTGAGGACAGCCGAACCAGCTTTATCAAGGTTGCGTTTGGTAGGCAGGTGGCCGCTATATGGCCTATGGTGTTGTGGGATCTGAATCCCTGTAATCCGTCACATTCCATTTACAAGCAGTATATTGATCTGTATAAAACACAGTATGTAGGTGGGTATCAGTATGAGCATTTTACGATACATGATAACTTGTCCATATCTGAGGAGCGCAAGCGTGAAATAGAATCACAGTATGTACCCGGTTCAGTATGGTATAGGCGTGATATTTTAGGGGAGCGTTGCATTGCTGAGGGTCTTATTTATCCGATGTATGAAGAAGGTATCGGAGAACCGCCCGAAAACGCCGTACCAAGCGAGTATTGCCTATCGATGGACTATGGAACAATGAATGCGTTTGCGGCCTTGCTGTGGGCAAAATATGGCAATGTATGGTATGCTGTGAGGGAATACTACTACAGTGGGCGCACTGAGGGCAAGCAAAAAACCGATGAGGACTATGCCAAGGATATAGATGCGTGGTGTGCCGATGTGGTTGTCCCCGATGATGGAAAGTTACGGACAATTATAGATCCTTCAGCAGCTTCTTTCATTGCGCTATTGCGGAAACGTGAGGAGCGTTACAAAGTGATACCGGCAGATAACAGCGTTGCTGATGGAATCCGTGAAACGGCAAACGCCCTGGAAAACGGACACATTAAGATATCGGCAAGATGCAAGTGTTGGAAAGAAGAAGCGTCCGGCTATGTTTGGGACAAAGACTGTCTTGATGATCGACCTGTAAAGGTGAATGATCACTTGATGGATGCAACAAGATATTTTGTTAAGACCATGAAAGTTATACGCAGAACATTGCGCAGAAACATACAAACAGCAGGTATTTTTTAAAGGGAGGGGCTTATGTTTACCTATGAGGATTTATTGGAAGTACCCGAAGATAGCGAAGTAAAGCGCACAGCGTTTATATTATCGGCTATCGGTGACTACAAAAGCAGTAATCAGTATAAAGATGCTGTGGTTGCGTATGATTATTTCAGGCGCAAGAATGTCACGATAGCAGAATATCAGAAACTGTTATACACCATGAGTGGTGAAGCCGTGCCGGATAACTACAGTGCTAATTATAAGTTTTACAATGCTTTTTTCCAGATTTTTGTTATGCAGGAAAACAGCTATCTGTTAGGCAATGGTATCACATTCAACGAAGAAAGCACAAAGGACAGGCTCGGTGGTGACCGCTTTGATAACGTGCTGATGGAGTTGGGCGAGTATGCGCTATGGGGTGGCGTTTCTTATGGGTTCTTTAATCTGGATCATGTTGATGTATTCAAGGCTACTGAGTTTGTCCCTTTAATCGGTGAAGAAGATGGGGCATTACACGCCGGGATCCGTTGGTGGCAGATAGACAGCGCAAAGCCGTTACGTGCTACACTTTATGAAGAGGACGGCTACACAGACTATATCTGGCGCATAAATGGGCGTGGAGAAACCGAAGAGGGGCAGATACTACACCCGAAACGGCCATACGTTCAGATAGTGGGTAAATCGGCAGCAGACGGCGATGAGATTTTAGACGGTGAAAATTATCCTGGCTTTCCTATCGTGCCACTGTGGGCTAATCTGGCACACCAAACAGAGCTTACAGGGTTGAGGGAAAAGATAGATGGTTATGATCTTATCCAGAGTGGTTTTGCTAATGATCTTGATGAGGCAAGCTATTTTTATTGGACTCTACAGAATGCCGGGGGCATGGATGATGTAGACCTTAAGCAGTTTCTGGAACATATGAAAACCGTTAAGGCCGCAACCGTGGACGAGGGGGTACACGCTGAATCACACACAATGGACGTCCCGTATCAGGCACGCATGACAGCCCTAGCCGATATCAGGGACAGCCTGTATCGTGATGCAATGGCTTTAGATACGGACAAGATATCAGCCGGTAATGTTACCGCAACTGCTATCAACGCAGCATATGAAAACCTTGATCTGAAAACAGACCGTTTTGAGATGTGTGTATCAGATTTTATTGATCATTTACTGAAACTGATAGGCGTTGAAGACTCGCCCACATTCAAGCGCACAAAGGTTACTAACATGAGTGAAGAAACGCAGATGGTATTGCAATCGGCTAATTATCTGGACACTGAAACCGTGCTGAAACACTTGCCTTTCTTGTCACCCGATGAAATTGAAGATATTATGGCCGCTAAACAGCAGGAAGAAATGGACAGATTTGGGCTGATGCAGGCTGAAAGCCTTATGAACAATGAATCAGCGTTGGACTATGCTGATGAGGTAAACGGACAGCTTGATAAAATATTACAGGGGTTAGGGGCCGCAGAATCTGAGGAGGTATAAGCTATGGGTGTATATGCAGATCCCGACTATGATCCTGTAAAAGCGCATGAATATTACATGAAGCACAGGCAGCTTAAGGGGCGCAAGAAGGGGACAACTGTAGAGGAATCCACAGGCAGCTATAACCGTAAGGGGCCGCAGTGGTCAACTAAGGGCTTTAAACAGGCACAGCGTGAACAGTGGGCTTATTCCAGGGCGCAACTCTTTGAACAGAAAAAGCAGAAAACCGAGGAGCTACAGGAATGGAAAAAGGGCGCATTGTCCGGGGTAACTGAACAAAGCAAAGCCGAAAAACAGGCCATAGATGAGCGCAAGAAAGCGGTTCTGGAATCGTTAAGCGAACAGGGCAAGGAACAGCTTGCGATGCTTGACAGGCAGAAGAAGGCGCAAACGGCAGCAGTGGTAAGTGGCACTACGGCAAGGATAAACGCATTAAGTGCAAAGCTTAAGCAATTGCCTACACCATTGAAGGACAGTATACGCACACAGATAGCAAAGCTCCGTGAAAATCTGAGGGGTAAGAAGGCGCAGATATCGGCACAGTTTACTTCAGAGAAAAAAGCCACACGTGAGGGGATATCAGGGGCTAAGGCTGAAGAACGGCAGACCGCTAAGGCTGAAAAGCAGGATATCACACAGGCAAGCAAAGAAGAAAAAGCAGGGATCCGTGAGAGTTACCGCACGCAGTCGGCGCAGAATAAAGAGGACTATGAAAAGAAAATGACAGAGGTATACCACAGGATAAAGGGTGGCTGATATGGATGAAGATGAGTTCTACGATGAAGCCGGTGAATGGACAGATGAATACCTTGATGAGATGGAATATGAAATTGAATCAATGTATCGTCAGGCATACGCTGAAATAACAGAAGAATGGAACAGATATATGCTCACAATGGGCATTGCACTTGCGGCCTTGTGGGAGGCTTATCAAAACGCCGAGCCGGGTGAAAAGCATAAGGCATTAGATGATTACAAAAGAGCCGCCCAGGAATACAACCAGCGTAATGCAGAATACAGGCGCATGGTGGAAGAAACGGCACGCAGGATATCAGAGGTAAACAGGCTTGCAAATGAGTATGTGAACGATAATCTGAATGATATCTACAGGGTCAACCATGACTATGCGCCTATCGAGGGGGAATTGCCGGGGACAAGTACGCAGCCGGTTGATGAGGAGTGGCTGAGGAATGCAATTCCGCAACACAACCTGAACAGTGCAAAGGATATTGCATGGAATGTGCAAAGGATCAACAATGAAGTGCTACAGGGAATCCTTGCAGGTGAAGATATCGATACCATAGCACGGCGCATTCTGAAGATCATAAATACTAATTTAAGCTCAGCACGGCGCATAGCAAGGACAATGGTAACAGGCGCACAGAACCGGGGCAGAATGGACAGATATCTTGACCTTGAAAATCAGGGGATCATTCAGCACAAGGTATGGGTTGCAACGCCGGATAATCGAACACGTGATTGGCATATGTCTATGGATGGGCAGGAAGTAGAATTGCATGAACCGTTTATCGATGGAAAAGGCTATGAGTTGATGTATCCGGGGGATCCAAGCGCACCACCTGAAACCATATATAATTGCCGTTGTACGATGTACAGTGAAATGATAGGCGTAAGGCGTGCTGATGGCACTATACGCTATGTACAGGGATATTATGGGGGCAGTGCTATGCACAATAGGCAGATAGCCGGAGAGAGGACAAGGAGAGCAGAAAAAAAGGCAAAAAGGGCAAGGAGGGCAAAATAATGGCCATACATATACAGATGGATTTAAGGGATAACAGCCCACAATTCATGAATGAAGTACGGCGCAAAGCAAGTCTTGTCCTTGCTGAAATGGGGGAGATAGTTGAGAAATATGCCAAGGGGGACTGTCCTGTAGATACAGGCAACCTACGAAACAGCCTAACCTATGCACTAGGTGGACAGCCGCCACAGATAAGCTCCTACAGTGGGGACAGGCCGCCCAAGAATAACCCAGGGGGGCCTATACCAAGTGGCATATATTCAGGGCAGGCCCCGGCTGATCACAGCCCCGATCAGATGAGCGTATACATCGGCACTAATGTTTACTATGCGGTATATGTGGAGCTGATAGAATATTACCAGCACGATGTAGGCAAGGCGCACTTTCTGAGAGATGCGGCCACGGGGCATAAAGATGAGATGCGTGAAAAGGCTATCATGATTTTGGAATCATAAATCTAAAATTTTTATAAAAATCCAGGTTCAGAAATTGAATCTGGATTTAATTTTACCCTATTTTTGTTAAACCTTGATTTAATTTTTTCAGTTTGTTATACTCATTGCATAACAAATTAGGCGTAACTAACCGTGTAGCATTGATTTTTTGTTATGCTTGTTATATGACAACCGCCAAAACCTTGATATTATTATATATTATATATATTTTTATATATATTTTTTTTGTAGGATGTGTAGGTTGTGTAGGAAAATAT
>WARP01000052.1_pt1 | contig 19722 bp, 15 predicted proteins | sample 4769151 | NCBI WGS metagenome assembly WARP01 (sample SAMN08893023, study PRJNA449175) | gut metagenome | isolation source: rumen sample fed with dry roughage | host: cow | place: India: Nagpur | collected 2016
CTAAAAAAGTTTAAATCGCCGGAATTAGATCCTCATTTGGAAAATAGTTATGGCTTAGCTGTTTTATCCTACAGGATTCAAATGCTCGATCATATTTTAAAGCTGGAAGAGAATGAGCAAAATGAAGAAGATAAAGTGGGGCGCTTGGCACGTATAAAAGCTTTAATTCAACAACAATTAGAACAACAGAATGAAACCTTAATGCAAGTGGCTGAGCATTTAAAGCGGTCTGCATTATTTTATGATAGCGAATTGGCATATCAATACCGGATGCATCCTGGATGGAGCAATACCGATACTTCAGGCCGTGATGCAGACGAACAGTGCATCTCAATAAAGCCGGTACCACGTCTAAATCGACTCAATATTCATATCTTATTATCAGACAACGTGTTACATGTCTGGGATGAATATTCAAGCCGGGAAATGCTGTCTAATTTTATGCAATCCTTGGGAACGATCTCACAGCAAATACATCTGCAACATCATTATATTGCCCAGCAAAGTGCTTATACAGACTGGCTGAATTTATTGGATCAAATATCAAAACAAAGTCAGGAATTTTCATTAATAATGAATGTGGACTCTGAAATTGACCAGACATTTTTGGATGAAAAAATGTCTGGGGTGGATGATTATTTGCCAGCAGAATTTGCATCCAGTTGGTGTGTGGCCGCTGAAGGTGTGAAGATCAATAATCTAGATGCAATCAAGACGCTTAAGGTTGCCAATAATGTAGGTAATTTATTGACTTGCCTTAATCAGGAGATGCCTGATCACGCTGATCAGACCCAACAAGAACAACCTTTTATACTGGTTTTAGATGATACAACGGATATAAAAAACGTTAAGAAAAATAATCAGACATTTTTATCTACTTTAATTGAACCTTACCATTTTATACATACATACCCGATTTTTGGTCATACACAACAACTCGCAAAAATTTTTGGTTTTATGTTGGGTATGCATCTGTCAAAGGAGATGACCAGCATGATATACAGCACTGACCAAGCCTTAACCCATGCTTTTTTTAAATCGATGTAGAATTAAATTAATTCAAATAACAAATCATTTAAATATAAATAAAATAACGAGAATCACATGTTTTATACTATTTTAGCTTATCTTTGGCAGTATGTGACCCATCCCAAAGCCATTATTGCACTATCTGTATTAGTGGCATTATTGTCTTCTTATCATACTATTCCGCGAAATATTTTTTGGGCATTATTTTCAACTTATATTTTAATTATTATCGGCTATGGCATTTATAGACTGGTGCAAAAAAAAACGCCATATTCAACAGGGTGCTGTGCTTGCAGAAGCAATTGAAAATAATACACAAGCGGAATATGACAAGCAGAAAAATATGCAAGACTTACAGTTGATTAGCCAGCAAATGAAAGAATCGGTCCAGATGATTCGCAAATCAAAGTTGGGGAATCAAAAAGGCAACGCAGCTTTATATGGATTACCTTGGTATATGGTGATTGGGAATCCTGCTGCAGGTAAAAGTTCAGCTATTTTTCATTCGGGTCTCAAATTTCCGTTTGAAAATTCCCATCAAAAAAGTGTTTCTTCTGGCCTGAGCGGGACAAGAAACTGTGACTGGTTTTTCTCTACCGAAGGGGTATTGCTGGATACTGCCGGGCGTTATTCCGTTTATGCTGAAGATCAAGCTGAATGGTTAGGCTTTTTAAATTTATTAAAGAAAAGCCGTAGTCAGGCACCTGTTAACGGTTTAATTGTAGTGGTCAGCATTGCAGAACTGATCAGCCAAAGTCCTGAACAATCCATAAAACTGGCTAAAAATTTAAGAGCACGCATTCAAGAGATTACGGAACGTTTAGAAATATTTGCCCCCATTTATGTTGTGTTTTCCAAAATGGATTTGATTGCAGGATTTAGCGAATTTTTTGAATGTTATGATGTCGATGAATTTGATCAGGTATGGGGTGCGACCTTAAAATATGAGCCAGATTCCATGCAGAATGTAATGGCACTTTTTGAACAGCATTATGCTGTTTTATATGAAGGTTTAAAAGGGTTAAGTACCACACATCTTAGTCGACGTCATAGCCAGAATATTTCTCCCAGTGTAATGACATTTCCTTTAGAGTTTAAAAGCTTAAAACCGGTACTGAAAACCTTTATAGGGACCTTGTTTGAAGAAAATCCCTACCAGTTTAAACCCGTATTCCGTGGCTTTTATTTTACCAGTGCCTTACAGCAGGGTATGACCGAAAGTCCAATGACTGAACAGATGTTACAGGATTTTCATTTATCAGCAAGCTTAAATAGTGAAAATCCTGTACCGGGTCATTCAGTTTCACAGCATCATGGTTACTTTTTGAAAGGTCTATTTTCAGATGTGATTTTGAAAGACCAGCATCTGGTTAAACAGCATATTAATCCTAAACGCAAGAAACAACGCTACTTTGCTTTTATTGCGGCCTTGCTGGGGATTTCCATAATATTAAGCTTGTGGATCTGGTCATATCGAAATAATCAACAGCTGATCACCGATGTTCAGGCCGATTTAGACAAGGTCTTACAGTTGCAAAAGCAATCAGGCCAACAACTCTCTACACAGCTGAATGCTTTGCTGATTTTACAGGAGCGTATGCAACAGCTTGATCAGTTTGAAGAAAATCAACCTATTCAGTTTGGTTTTGGACTGTATCAAGGCAATACATTGCGAGAAAAATTACAAGGCGAATATTTAGCGGGAATTAAACAACTGCTTTTGCAGCCAACCCAGCAGAATATTGCGCAGTATTTACGGCGTATAAAAAGTAATGAAGCTACTTTAAAAGCCAATCATGTCAATGTAGAAATAAAACAAGGAGTGAAAACTCAGCAATATCTAGACCCTTCCGAAACCAATCCGCAAGATGCTTATAACGCTTTAAAGGCTTACTTGATGCTGAGTAATGCTCAATATATGGATTCAAGCCATTTAGGTGATCAGCTGACACGTTTCTGGCGTCCCTGGCTGGATTCAAACCGGGAACAAATGCCACGCGGTGAAATGATCCAGAAAGCCGAGCAAATATTATCCTATAGCATTACACTGGCAAATGATCAGAAATTTCCTATGCTTGAAGCTGATTCTTTGCTGGTTGACCAAACTCGTCAGGTTTTGCTGACTGTCATTCGCGGAATGCCTGCCCGGGATCGCGTATATAACGAAATTAAAATGCGTGGTGCAGTGCGTTATCCTGCTGTAACGATAAAACAGTTAGTTGGGGAAAATAACCAAAATACCGTACTGGGAAGTTATGCCTTACCCGGTATGTTTACTTATAAAGCCTGGAATGAATATGTAGAAAAAGCCATCGATGATGCTGCGAACCGTCCAACCGATAGCAAGGATTGGGTGTTAAATAGTACTCAATCGGATGATCTCACCTTTAGCGGTAGCCCAGACCAGATTCGTAAGCAGTTAACTACATTATATAAACAGCAATATATCGCTGAATGGCGCAAATTTTTAAATGGCATTTACTATGCAAAAGCCCATAATTTTAACCAGCAAACAAAAAATATGGAAATCTTGGGTGAGCCAGAAAATTCACCTATACGTACCATTATTGAGCAAGTAACTAAAGAAACCAGCTGGGATAATCCAATGGTTCAGGCAGAGCTGGCTACATCGAAAACCGGTTTCATGGCCTGGCTTAAATCGAAAATTTTAACCCGGGATAAACTTAAAGTTGCGCAACAGGCATCAAACCAAGTCCAGGGTGTCATTGCAAAAGAATTCCGAATGTTCTATCAACTGGTTCGTAAACGTGATGATCAACAAAATAAATCTTTATTAGATGAATACATGCAATCATTGGCGCAGGTGAGGAGCAAGTTCAATGATCTTAAAAGTGCAGGGGAGATTGGTCCCGCAGCCATCATTTTAGTCAAGCAAACAATTAATGATCAGAACTCTGTTTTTAATCAGAGTCAAAAAATGATTGATGAAAAAATGACTGTTGGTCTGAATGAGCCGGATCAGCAGGTTTTACAAAAATTATTGATGAGCCCATTAACTCAATCTTTTGATTGTTTATTGATTCCTGCTCAACATGAAATGAATAAATTATGGATGATACAAGCCAATCAACCGTTTACCGCTAACTTAAGCCAAAAATATCCATTTAATCCTTCTGCGAGCCTACAAGCAACTCGTCAGGAAATCAGTCAGATTTTAGGTGAAAATGGCAGTATTGCACGTTTTGTCAAAGAGAATCTCGATCCACTGATCATTCGTCGTGGTTATTTATTAACGTCTAAAACCTGGAAAGATTTAGGAATTAGTCTAAATCCGCAATTTGTGATGAATTTCCAAAGTTATGTTGCTCCTAATAATGGTATGGCCACGGGTGAATTGAATCAAACAACGGTAACAGCTGCAGTCAATCAATCAAATTTTCAGTTTTATCCATTAGAAAATCCACAACTGCTTTCTTATATCATTGATATTGATGGTCAAAGAATGGTTTACGAAAATGGCATTCAACAATGGGTGAATTTTGTCTGGCCAAATCAAGGATCTATGCCTGGCGCACGTATTACAGCCGTAGATTTACAAGGACAAACGCATACCATTTTTGATGAACCGGGTGAGTATGGCATTAACCGTCTCATTGATCATGCACAGCGGACTCAACGTGGCAATAGTTTTGAGATGATCTGGAAAGACCAGCAAAACCCTAGTTTAGCTGTGAAAGTAAATTTCCGTTTGATTAGTGGTAATTCAGGACATATTGGTTCGAGTCGTGGTTATGCCGGCATGCAACTGGTTGATCAGGTTGTAAATGATAAATCAGTTCGTGTTGTTTCAGCACAGACAGCTCCAGTACCTGTAACCGTGGTTAAAACAAATACAACTGCTACCTTGGTAAGTATGAAGAGTGCTGGAGCTACACCATAATGAATAAAATGATTATGGATTCTTATTTAGTAGAACAAAATGCAGGATTGCTGCTCTAGAACAGGCTTTATAAGCCCATTTAAGTCTTAGCCAAGGTATGGACCTGTTTAGACAAACCTTTTTTAGTGAATAGAATATTATGAAAAAAAAATATATTAAAAATATTTCTCAGCACTTTTTTTTAATTTTAAGTTTATCTGTAGTGGTTCATGCGGAAATGGTTGTCATTGAGGGAACAGTACCCAATGAAGCAAGTAAACAGGTAATTTTAACTAAAATGTACCTTACGTATGGGCAAGAAAATATTGTAGATAAGATTCAAGTTCGTGCTGTTACTGCGCCTAATGGCTGGAGTAATACGATTGCTCATGTCATTACCGAGGATTTAAAGAAAGTCAAACAGGGCAAACTGAGTGTACGCGGCACTCAAATGGATTTATCCGGGAAAATGAGTAATCCTAATGATATTCAGCCGACGACTACAAAATTTCAAAGTCTTGTATCTGCTCCTTATCACTTAACTACACGATTATCAGTCAACCAAGCTGAACAGCAAATGATTGATGCTGCATTAAAGCACCGTATTATTGAATTTGAATCTGGAAGTGCCGTGCTAACTGCATCAGGTACAAAAATTTTAGATGAAATGTCATTAGCATTAAAGAAAGTGGATGGTAAGAAAGTAAAGGTGATTGGTCATACGGATAGCTCTGGTGATGCAAATAAAAACCTGATTCTAAGCCAACGGCGTGCAGCAGCAGTTAAAAACTATTTAATTGGGAAAAATATTGCAGCTGAAAATTTAACCACAGAAGGTTTTGGTTCAAATCAACCTGTTGCTGACAATATCACTGCAGAGGGACGTCGGAAAAACCGTCGTATTGAGTTTAATGTTCAATAGATGTTTCCCATAAGTCCTTTTTATTTCTCTCTAAGCTTGGTTTTAAGCAGTGTTTTAAAATCAAGCACATGAGAAAAATAAAGAGGGTGTCAAAAATGATGAAAGACGTTTAATAAATGATTGTATTTAATATTCTATGGAATAAGGAAATAGGTCATTTCCTTATACATTTTTATGCTCAAGTATCCTGAATTCTACGCCAGGGTTTTGCCTGTTCAATTTCATAGGCCAATTCAATTAAAGTTTTTTCATCCCCAATATTGGCAGAAAGTTGCATGCTAATCGGTAAACCATCCACTTGTGTTTGTCCCATAGGGATGGACATACCGGGCGCACCCACCACATTTTGAATTGGAGTAAAAGTAACGTAATTTTGAATCCGATCAAATAATTGATCAAAGGGAAGCTGCGGCGACAGGTAACCAATTTGTGGCGTCGTATGGGCTAACACGGGTGAAAGGAGTACGTCATATTGGTTAAAAACCTCTTGATACTGTTGCTGCATTTTTTTTAAGCGATATAAAAATAACGGTGTCTTGTAAAAGTTCTTTTTGTAGAGTCCGGCAAGTCCTAGCGTTAAATTATCCAGCTGTTTAACATTGAATCCAGCCCCGAATGCCTTTTTGCCAAAAGTTTGCAGCATAAATGATAAAAAGCCCCAATATTCACTAAAATCATCAACAAAGCTAATCGAGATAGGTAACTGGAATTCTTCAATATGATGCCCCAAATCTGAAAGTAACTTTGCAGTTTGGTGGAGGGTAAATGACGTTTCCTGATCAATTTGACCAGTGATGGATTGAGTAACTAGGCCAATGCGTAAACGGCGCTGAATAGGCTGTTCAATTAAGCCGATTTTAGGCAGTTTTTTATTATAAAATCTTTGTTCCATACCTGCATAAAAATAAGCGGTATCCCGGACGCTACGGGTCACGACACCTTCACTCATAATATTAATGGGTAAGGAACGTGCGGCATCACTGTCAAAGGTACGACCACGACTGGGTTTAAGTCCAATCAGACCACAGCAGGCTGCGGGAATGCGAATTGAACCGCCACCATCATTGGCATGCGCAATAGGCACGACACCTGAGGCAACCATTGCAGCAGAACCACCGGAAGATGCCCCGCAAGAATAGTCCGTATGCCATGGATTAAAAGTCGCACTGCCATCTTTAAACTCGGTGGTGGCATTTAAACCAAATTCTGGCATGGTCGTTTTGCCTAAAACGACAAAGCCCTGGTCTAAAAATTGTTGACTGATTTTGGGATTAATTAATACAGTCTTGCCATTTACTGCTTTAGAACCATGACTGGTTGAAAGGCCCTGATAATCGGTATTGTCTTTAAAAAAGAAGGGCACACCTGCAAAAATTCCTGTTTGTTTAAAACGTGGTTTTGCTAAAGCCCGCTCAAAACATTCAAGCTGAATTGCATTGAGATACGGATTGACACGTTGTGCACGTGCAATTGCAGCTGCTGTGACTTCCTGTACAGAAGCCTGTTTATCGCGAATTAATTGTGCGATACCAACGGCATCTAGATCTGACATTACATCATTATCAAATGCATGAATACGTTTAGAATTTTGTGATTCCATATCATTATAGCCCCATATTTTCCAATATTTTTGTTTTTCATTTGGTCTTAATAGCGATCAGCATAACAAGACAGCGCTGATCAAAATCATTTTACAGTATAATGACAATATTCGCTGTCAATTTAAACTAATCATTCACGATAACACTTTGCAGCGTAGAAATAACCTTGTCCAATGAATGTTGAATTGAATCAGACCATGCAAATGAACAATTAATTCTTAAATAATGCTGTTTTTGTGCGGTGATGTTAAAAAGTTGACCAGGTGCAATGCCAATTTTCTGCTGGATGAGAGTTTCATAAATGCACATGCTATCTACATTTTTAGGCAGTTTAAGCCATAAAAAATAACCACTTGGATGATATTCAACTTTACATCTGGCTGGTAAATTCAACTCTAAGTATCTATAAAATAACAATTTATTATGCTGTAAATTTTTACGTAAATTGCGCAGATGTTTTTCATAATGAAAATTGGATAGAAATTCCACTAAGGCGCTTTGCAGTAAAGAATTGACCGAAATCGTGCTCATTAATTGCAGGTGCTGAATATGCTGTGAGTATTTTCCAGCATGCACCCAGCCCACCCGAAACGTCGCCCCCAAGGTTTTCGAAAAAGAAGAGCAGTGCAGGACTAAATTGTTTTGATCATAATAGGTCATGGGTAAAGGCTTTTTATGGCCAAAATACATTTCTTCATACACATCATCTTCAATCATATGAACTTGATATTGATGTAATAATTTTGAAATTTGGAATTTTATATCCTCTGAAACGGTAAAACCTACCGGATTATGACTATTCAGCATGAACCAGCAGAGCTTCACCGGATAGGTTTTTAAGATGTGTTCAAAGGCTTCCAGGTCAAATCCATGTTTAGGATGTTCAGGAATAGTGACTACCTTTAGGCCCAAACGTTCAGCGGCTTGCCAGGCACCATAAAAAATATTTTGCTGCAGGATAATATAATCACCCGGTTTGGCAATCGCTTGTAAAGCCAGGTTTAGGGCATCCAAAGCACCCGATGTAATGACAATGTCATCAGGGTCGGTGGGTATACCTTGCATACAATAGCGTTGTGCAATCAGTTTACGTAATGAAAAGTTTCCTGGAGGCAAGTTATCAATGGCATCATAACTTTTTTTATTACGTGCGATTTGTCCCATAATTTGCGTTAGTTTTTTGGAATAGACCAAATCACTGTCCGGAAACGCCGAACCAAATGGAACGATGTGTTCGCCTTGAATGGATTTCAGATATTTAAAAATTAATGAATTGATTTCAATATTGGAATTTAGAGAAACAATTAAAGGAGCATTGTGTTCATGGTCTGCATATGTATTTGCAATGTAGTAACCAGATTTTTCTTTCGCGTAAATTAAACCTCTAGATTCAAGCTCTTGATAAGCATTCATCACGGTAATCAGGCTAAAACCGGAAAGCTGCACTTGTTCACGTAAAGAAGGGAGTTTTTCATGGGCTTTCAGTGAGCCACTTTCTATCAATTGTCTTAATTGATGAGCAAGCTGTTCTGACTTATACATATTAAAAGATGACTGATGAAAAGTGACTGTATATAAATATAGCGATATTTAATTAATATTAAATTATTTTTATAACAGATTTTTTTAAAAATACTGATCTGTTATAAATTTTATAATTGATGCTGTATCTATTAAGTTTAAAAGAATTTGCGATACTGGCGAACACTTCATGCAAACGTGTGATGAAGGTAGATAAAATGTTGAAATGGAGTGACAAATGTTTGAAATATCGCAACTTAATTTGATCCATCAGTTGCTGTCAGGATACGAAATTTCTCCGCAGGTTAAAAGATTACTTAAGCAAAAATATTTGAATGTTGAAGCCACAGTATTGAGAGCAAAAAAGCTCAGAGAGATAGAGAAAGCAGGGCAGATAGTGATCCTGCAAGATCCTATTACAGAGCATATTGAAGATTTAGCCTATTTATTCTCACCATTTATATTGTCGAATCTGAATCAGAAGGTAATTTATCACACAGTTAAAAATGAGCAAAGTTTGAGCATTTTATAGCGCTATTATCAGGCGAACCAGAGCAACCTTAGCTTTAATTTTGATGAATTATTGGATAGTCTGGGGCTATCTTTACAATTAAATGATGAAGAAATGACTCAAGAAGATTCATTTTATCTAAATTTAATCAATAGTTTATGTAACTCAAAAGTATCTAGAATAATTTGTATTACACGTTTAGATATTAATCTGGAACTAATTGATCTTATTGCTCATTTTCTGTATGTACAAATTCAGGTTATCTCGCTGGAACAACAATCTGAATACTTAGACATAAATAAAATCAATATGTTACAGTTATTATTTAAGAATAAAAATGATGACTATATTCATCTTTGTACAAAGCTTTCTAAAATTAATGCCAAATTGCTGAAAATGCTAGATTTATATAGCTTTGACCAAGCACAATTACTGGTAGATGATATGTTTTATTCAGAACATATTTTTGAAAAGCTTTCGGTTTATGGTGAATATATGCAAACTAAAATTCAATATCATTGAACTAAAAAGCAGCATATTTTATTAAGTATGCTGCTTGACCATAGCTTTAGTTATGTATTAGTTATGTAGAAATTAGGGAAGATATGAGTTATCTGCGCCAACCACAAATGCGACCCCAATACAGAACAATAAAACGTAAATTCCAAACCAAATAATGGCTCGTTTGAAAGCCTTATCTGAAATTTCACTGTCAGCGTATTTTTGCTGCTTTTTTGGCTCTTGATCGTTCATCAGGCTATCTCAATTTATCCTATCTGTTAGATTGATTATTGACGATGTAACAGCATATCTATAGATACAAAAAAGTGAAATATTTATATAACAGTTATAGATACCTGGATATCAAACCGTCTGCTTCGATAATCTTAAAGGTGCGTATTCTAAAAGCGGACATTTCTACTTTGGGCTTAGATATCTTATTTCGTATAATGTATATTATGTTAAATAAGATATCCGAGATTGCGCCCTACATAACTCAGCCGTTGGCGCAACTTCACTGGAGAGATTCACCAACATATTAATCTCTCCAGTGAAGCATCTTAATGAACATAATACACGTTATGCCGAAATCCGTGAGCTTTGGACGTTTGTATTTTTATTGTGGAAGTTAATTTATAAACGTCCAAACTAATTTCAGTAGCAACAACCTATCGGATCACAAAGAACTTTAGCCAAAAATGAACTGATACCAACCTGACCAAACAAACACTTTAAAAGCCAAGATCAAAGCAACAATTAAAATTTGAATCAGCATAAACAAATAAATTAAATCATCTTTTGTAATCATCTAAATCAGCCCTATTTTGATTCATTTTTAGTCAATCGTAACCCGCATGTTATAAATGGGGATAGAAAAATCAGTCCGGAGACTAGACTCAGGACTATGGAATTGCTTATTTAGGGTACTTTCCCCCGTGTTTTTACGGGTTTTGATGTTTTTTTTGATCAGATTTATTAGACATGAAGATCACCCCAAGCAACTAGTTAAATGGAATGAAATAAGACCTTTGAACATGATTGAATGACAACGAGGACATTCAGCAAGGTCGATCTGGTGAATTGCATTAATTTTCATTTAGCCATCCCCCAACCTGAAACATAGAAAATGACAGTGAAAAAAGCGTAAGAAACAAGACAAATGCAAATAGAAATAAAGATTAACTCAATGATCCTATACATCAGCAATCACCCATTTCTTCTTTTAATTCAGCGTTTGTTTTCTTATAGAGATCTGCATATCGCTGTTCAGTGGGTAGCTAAGATCAAGATTAGAATTTTAAAATAAAGGAGCTGGTTTAATGATTTGATGAATCACTTTGAATACGGCCATCGACCAGATTGATGGTGCGATCACAGGTCGCAGACAGACGTGGATCGTGCGTTACCAGCAGTACAGCACAATCACGTTCGCGATGCACTTTACGGAACAGTTCAAACATTTCTGCAGCCGTCTGGGTATCCAGATTCCCTGTAGGTTCATCAGCTAATAATAGCGCTGGTTCTGTAATCAGTGCCCGGGCAATCGCCACCCGCTGTTGCTGCCCTCCCGAAAGTTCATTCGGTTTACGATCCGCAAACTGTTCAAGACCGACTGCTGCAAGCAGTTCACGCGCTCGCTCCAGTGCCTGTTTGTCCGGCTTGCCATGTGTCAGCATTAACGGCATAAGTACATTGTTTAAGGCAGTAAAAGCCTGAATAAGATGATGAAACTGAAACACGAAACCGATACTGTTGCCGCGTAGCGCAGTACGTCCGGCATCATCCATGCGACTGGTTGGCTGACCCAGCAAATACAGCTCACCGCTGCTAGGTTTATCCAGCAAACCTAAAATATTCAATAAGGTACTTTTACCGGAACCGGATGGACCAATCAGCGCAGCAAAATCATTGCGGGCGATACGCAAATCGATTCCATGTAATACTTCAACTTCATTGGGCTGCCCGATATTATAAGATTTATGCAGCGCTTCTAGGCGCAGTACTTCCTGAGACTGGTCAGACATGACGAATCGCCTCCACAGGGTCCAATGCTGCTGCCCGGCGCGATGGTATCGCAGCAGCCAGTACGCCAGTCAGCGTAGCCAGTAACAAGGCCAGTATTACCAGATTGATCGAAAGAGGAATGTAAAACAGACCCGGGCCAAAGGTGTTGAATATCCACACCAGACCATAACTGACCGCACTGCCTAAAACTGAACCCAGCAGGCCAAATATTGCGCCCTGAAACAGGAAAATTCGTAAAATTTGCAATTGGGTCGCGCCAGTCGCGCGTAAAATACCGATTTCCCGGGTACGCTGCACCACGCTGACTGACATGACGCTGGCAATTCCAAATGCCACGGAAATTGCCACAAAGATAATAATCATATTGGTTGACAGGCTCTGAGCGGTAATTGCATTCATCAGCTGAGCATTGGTTTTAATCCAGCTTTCGGCTTTTAATGAGGTCAAGCGTCCTATCTGTGCAGCAATATTGTCTGCCTCAAAAATATCTGAAATAGTCAGGTCAATCACTGTAACTCCACCAGGTAAACTGAGTAAGGACTGTGCCTGTTTCAAGTCCAGATACACATAGCGCGCATCCAGTTCGCGTACCCCAAGTTCAAAGATCCCGGCCACATTGACCAATGCACTGTTCTCCCGCCCCGTATCCAGCCGTAACTTGCTTCCCACCTGCACACCCAGATCTTTGGCGAGCTGACTGCCAATCATTACATCGTCTGCACCGATGCGCAACTGACCGCTTAACAGATATTCTCTCAGTGGGATAATCTGTTGATAACGTTCAAGATTAATACCCACCAAGGCGACAGATTGAATGGCATCACCCCTTTGCACAAAGGCCGGCCCGGATACCACCGGAGATACGGCGGTCAGTACCGGCAACTGATCTAAAGTCTCAGTAATCTGCTGCCAGTTGTTAATTGAGCGTAGCCGCTGTGCCCGCTTGTCTTCCTGCAATAATTGCACCGTTCCTGCAGCAGGCTGCACAATCTGATTCACCTCATCCGGTGACAGCAAACGGATATGCGCCTGAGTACCCAAAGTACGTTCGACAATATTCGACTGCAATCCTTGAATTAAAGCACTGATAAAAATGATGACAGCCACACCCACTGCAACACCCACAGTAATCATGATGGACTGTGCACGGCCTTCACGCAAAAAACTGATTGCGATTGTCCATTCTGTCCAGAGCCGCCCGAAAAAGTTTTTCAATCGAATTTCACCGGTAATTCATTTTTACTATCTGTATCATCAGCCTGATGATTCCAGGGTGTTTTTTGCTGTTTTAAGCGTACCCTCGCACCCTCTGTTAAGGGTGCTTCGGCATTGGCCAGCACCTGATCACCATCACTCAAACCTGAAACCACTTCTGACATGGCCAGGCCACGTAAACCTAAGCTGACTTGCTGATATTTTATTTTTCCATCACGTACCAATAGCACACTGGCCTTATCGCCTTTGATACTGCTTAAAGCATCATTCGGAATAGCCAATGCCCGTTCCCGTCTGTTCGTTTCGACATTCACCGACACCGTCATATCCTGACGCAGAAAATCAGGCACCGGATCGACGGCTAAGCGAACCTCTACCGTACCACGCTGCGGGTCAATGCTTGGCGCTATAAAATTGATCCGGGCCGGAAAAGCTTGATCCGGATAGGCATCGGAAATGACCGTTGCCTTTTGCTGTAAAGCAAGTTGCGGTAAATTTCGCTCATCTAAAGGCACCCGAATTTCTGTATTGCCCTTCAATGCGATGCTAAATAAAGTCTGACCCGGTTGGATCAGATCACCCGGTTCCACATCCAGAGTGAGTACAGTACCGGTGACTGTAGAGCGAATTTTAGTTTTGGCCAGTTGAGCCTGGGCTGCAGCAAGTTGCTCACGAAGCTTGGCTTCCTCGACTTGACCCGGTGCCAATGCTGCTGTTTTTAGACGTACTGTTTCAAAATTATTGCGGGCGACTCTTTCCGCTTCCACGGCCTGTTCTATTTCTTCTGCTGAGAGTATGCCAGCTTCTAGATTACGTCTACGTGCTGCTTCCCGACTGGCCTGTTCCAGCTGGGCTTTGGCAGTGGCCAGTTCTGCTACTGCCTGTGGACGCCGGCTGGTTTCGAGTTCGGTCAGAGCCACTTCGGCTTGTCGTACCTGTGCAAGCAGTTCATCCGATTTTAGGACGAGCAGTAAATCACCCGGCACCACCTGATCACCTTCCTGCACAAACCGCTCAAGAACGACACCGGTAATTTCGCTGCCCACCTGAGCACGTGATACGGTCGCTACACGGCCAGTCGCTACCACATTTTGCACCAGAGGCCTGTATGTCAGGGTATATCCTGGTAACACAGGTCCCTGCCACCATCGAAATAGAGCATAGCTTGCTGCAAGTATGAGCAGCAGGATGATAATCACAAATTTATAGCGAACAACGCGCAATGAATCTCTCCAGTTCAGCTTAAGAGCTTGGTACATCTAACAGAAAGTACTGTTGCTCTGTAGAATTGTATGCTTCAACTTGTTATTGACAATAAGATTTTTTGAAAAGCCTCATGAAATTAAACCATTACACTCTGGTGGTGATCGGCCAGTTGTGAATTGGCTAGGATTCAAATGAGTCATATAAAGATAAACGAAAAATAACCCCGCTTACACCTATTTCCGTATTTTTACTACTTTAAAATTCATAAGCCAGTTTAACTTAAACGGAAGGGTCGCCAAAATTCCAGATATCTCTATTGATCTTTTGATAGACCTTATCGTGGCTATGCACTAATTTTCACTATGCGAAATTCAATAATAGAAAATGAGGATCTGTTGATAACTCGTCTATATTTGCGAGTGCAAGTATTTTTTAGAGGATATGAGGCAAGAAATACTAAATTTAGTCATTCTAAACGAGTGGTTCACAATGAGGTAATAGCAAAAAAGATCTAGTCCCTGGCTGTGATTTGTTCTAGCTCAGGTTTTGATTCTCAAATGATCACAATATAGATACAAAAATAGACCCCTTACTATGTAGTGCATAATAAGAGGTCTTTATTTAGGGGACTATTAGAAGTTATAGATTGCAACTGCATTTAAGCGGTTGTCTTCACCTGTCTTGCTAGCAAAAGTTTCGCGTTCACCATAGACATATTCAAGACCAAAACTCAAAGGCTTGGTTGGACTATAAAAAACATTTGCCCAGGCTTGCCAGAGGTCTTTATTGGCTGTAGCTGCACTTCCAGGAGCATCCAGATAATTTTGATCTTTATCAAAAGTCATATAGCCGTAGCCCAAAGTGCCATGTAATTTGTCACTAAATTTTTGGGTAACACCTAGCATAATAGAATCAAATTCGTTTTGTACAAGACTACCATCTGCTTCTACAACAACACCTTTATTGGCAAATGATACGAAGCTGCTATCGCCTTTAACATGATAATAATCGGCTTTTAAGGCGGTACCAGGTACGACATCATACTTTGCACCTACACCTACCCCCCATGCCATTTCTTCTTCAGAATTGATACGCTTTTCATGGCCCATGGCACGTACGCTGACATTCAAGTTATCTGCAAATTGATGATTTAAACGTGCGGTTAACGCCGGTAAACGCTGACTGATCACCTTATCAGTAACCAATTTATCTTTTGGATCTTCAGCAGCTAACACCAAATTGGTTTGTGGATTAAATTTTGCGGTATAACGCACTTGTGGTGTACGTTTCACAGCACCACCAACGTATGCATTTGCATCAATGGTTTCTGGCATATAATCCGGTACTGCAAAGTTTGACCAGGTTTGCCCCAACAGCCAGTTACCATAATTTACATAGGCATGACGGATACGCAGATTATCGAAGTTGGCTCCACCCAAAAAGTCGACTTCAATTTTACCCTTGATCTCTTGCTCAGCAGCCTGAGTTTTAAAATCAAGACCTAAACGCGTTGCAGATAAAGTCGAGCTTAAACGGTCGCTATTTCCGGCAGTACCTTCCAGTGCCACGTTATTGATCTGGTTATATGGCCAATCGATAGGACCGCCGTCAACCTTATAAGAGGCATCTAAACGCACGTTACCATATAAATTAAACTCGGCACCTTTGGCAGTTTTTAATACAGGGTTCGCTGGCACAGTTGCTGCAGTACGTTGTACGTTAGCAATTGCTGTTGCAGTTTGTGCATTCTGTACTTTTTGCTGCTCCACCAAACTGCGTAAAGCCTGAACTTCCTGTCTGAGCTGTTCAATTTCATTTTGCTGCTGGGTTTGTGCTTGCGCTGCAACACTCATACCCCCCATGCTTAATGCAATCATGCTCATCATGAGCGTACGCTGCATATTTGGTCGAACCGTTGTTGCTTGTAAATCAGTTGTTTGGGTTAATGTTTTCGCGTTCATCCTAAACTCGCTTGTTATTGTGCCGTCAAATTCTAGCAACAGATCACCATCGCTTACGATGGCGATCTATATCATTGATGACAGTAGATTAATGGAAAGGTAAAGAAATTATTGGGTGACTTTTTGTGCAACAGGACTGCTTTTGACAGCAGATTCTGCAAGGGCTTGGCCTTCTACAGAAGATTTTAGATTAACCATGAAAACAGCCAGCGCAGCGATCACACCCGGAATAGCGATGGCAAAGAAGTTCATTTGGTGTGGCAATTCAAAAGTTAATAAAGTTCCGGTCAGTACTGGTCCTACGATCGCTCCGATACGGCCAATCCCTGAAGCCCAACCCATGCCGGTAGAACGTACAGTCGATGGGTAATATTGTGCGACGAAGGTATATAGCAGAATTTGTGAACCGATAGTCGAGGCACCTGCCAAGGCAATCAGGGCATACAATACAAACTGTGGACTGTTAAAACCAAGCAGAACCAGAGCCGATGCACCGCATATAAACATGATGGTCAATACTTTTTTGATGTGGAACTTGTCTGCCAGGTAGCCACCGCCAATCGCGCCAATCATGCCGCCAATGTTCAGGGCAAACAGGAAGATCATACTTGCGCCCAGTGAATAACCTGCCTGAATCATTAGTTTTGGTAACCAGCTGCCTAAAGCATATACCATCAACAGGCACATGAAGAAAGCCAGCCAGAACATGAAGGTACTAAAGCTACGGCCTTGCTGGAACAATGCTTTGAGTGGCGCTTCATCACCTTTTTTCACCTCATTCAGGACAAATTCAGTTTGAGCTGTAATCTGCTGTTCTGGTGACAATTTTTGGATAATGACGTGGGCCTTTTCTGTTTCTTTTTTAACAGTCAGGTACATCAGCGATTCTGGCAGGAATTTCCAGATAACCGGCAAAAGTAATAATGGAATACCGGCAAGAAGGAACATGATTTTCCAGCCAAACTGTGGAACCAACCATGCGCCCAATAATGCAGATGACATTCCACCAATCGCATAACCACTAAACATCAGGGCAACCAGCGTGCTGCGGATACGTTTTGGTGCATATTCGGTCATGAGGGCAACCACGTTTGGCATTACGCCACCAATTCCCAAACCGGCTAAGAAGCGAAGAATACCGAACTCAGTAGGGTTACTGGCAAAAGAACCTAAAAAGGTAAAACCACTGAAAAGTGCAACACAGATCATGATTGTTTTTTTACGGCCAATCTTGTCAGAGAGAGTACCAAAGCTCATGGCACCGAACATCATGCCGAATAATGCGGTACTGGCCAGTAAACCCGCCTGTACGGTACTGAGTGCCCATTCCTGCATTAACAATGGTAGAGCCACTCCGTAAATCACCAGGTCATAACCGTCAAAGATAATGATCAACAGACACCAAAGCAACACACCCCAGTGAAATGGCGTAAATTTTGCCTCATCGATCAGCGTATTAATATTCACTTTATTTGTAGACATCTCCACCTCCTAATTGTGAAGTTCAGTTTCTGGTGCTCACAATGCAGAAGATGCGAAAAAATGTCCAAAACTGAATAGGCATGTTTCTATACCTATAAAGTCTGGTTTAGGTCAAAATCCTGTATTTACTATGCTTTAGATATATTAAAGACCATGAGACCCATCACCTTTTTATATAAAAATATTTTATTGAGTCTCATTATTTGGAGAAATTTTCTATATTTAAGGTTTTTAGGGTTGTTTTTTACTGTGCCTGATCAGAACACGGCACGATCATATTGCACCGCTTCCAGGTCATAAACCTGATATACCGCATCAAACAGGAACTGGATGTATTCACTTTCATCCATATTCCGAATGGCCATAAAGACTGGACTCACCGCAAAACTGTCTAATATCGGTATAAAGTTTAAATGCGCCAATTTAATGTTTTTGGCACTTTCCGGCACCAGGCAAATTCCCTCTCCAGCGGCAACAAAACCGAGTGCAAGCTGCAGTTCACGTACTTCACGAACATTTTTGGGTTCCAGTCCATACTCGGAAAATATACCACGGACCTGACTGGCAAAATTGGCCTTGCCAGTATTGGGATACAAGAATAACTGGTGATCTACCAGTTCCGACAGGTTCACACCAGAACGCTGTCCTAAAGGATGGCTGGCATGCACTGCCGCCACAAGAGGCTCTTCACGAAGTAGTACACGTTTAATCGCAGGATCAGAAATTCTTAAACGGCCAAAGCCGACATCAATTTTTCCTTCTTTAAGCGCCTGAATCTGCTCATAGGTATTCATTTCCATCATTTCAATCTTGAGATAAGGATGCTGCTGTTTAAAAAGAAACATGATGCGCGATAGCAAACCGAACAATAAAGAACCGACAAAACCAATGGTAATGGTCCGATCGGCAATCCCGATACGTTTCGTCATCGATTTTATTTCTTCAGCATTAGACAAAAGTTTAACCGCATGCTGATAAAAAAATTGTCCTGCTTCCGTAGTCTTAAGTGGACGACTACCCCGCTCAAACAGCTGAATATCTAGCTCTTGCTCTAAATTTTGGATCTGTCGGCTTAAAGGAGGTTGAGCAATAAAGAGTTTTTCAGCCGCTTTGGTAAAACTTTGCTCTTCAACCACTGCAACGAAGTAGCGTAAATGTCTAAGTTCCATAGTTAAAAATACCTTTAAAGTATAAAAAAATGCAAAATTGATCTTCGACCAATTAAAACTATTCCTTTAAGGTATATCACAAGACAGGCATAAAGCAAGATCGAGAATTTTAAAGATGTATAAGTCTATAGAAACGTTGCTGGTGGAAATTCCAACCATCCGTCCCCACAAGATGGCTGTCGCAACCATGCAAACCCAGACACTGGTGTTGGTTAAAATTACCACAGAAGATGGTTATGTAGGCTGGGGTGAAGCAACAACCATTGGTGGATTAGGCTATGGTGAAGAAAGCCCGGAAAGTGTCAAAGTTAATATTGATACTTATTTCGCACCGCTTTTAAAAACATTATCCGGTTTAAATGTTGCACAAACATTACAGGTAATCAAAAAAAATATTAATGGCAACCGCTTTGCCAAATGTGCCATTCAGACTGCCCTGCTGGATATTAAGGCACAACGTCTCAACCTGCCACTCAGTGAAGTATTAGGTGGACGTTTACGAAACAGTATTCCGGTACTTTGGGTATTGGCTTCAGGTAATACCGAGAAAGATATTGCTGAAGCGCAGAAAATGATTGAGGCAAAACGCCACAATGTGTTCAAACTGAAAATTGGTTCACGCCCGGTTGAAGAAGATGTTGAACATGTACTGGCGATCAAGAAAGCCTTGGGCAAAGACATCTCGATTCGTGTCGATGT
>WARP01000913.1_pt1 | contig 19720 bp, 19 predicted proteins | sample 4769151 | NCBI WGS metagenome assembly WARP01 (sample SAMN08893023, study PRJNA449175) | gut metagenome | isolation source: rumen sample fed with dry roughage | host: cow | place: India: Nagpur | collected 2016
GCAGCGTATCGACTCCCTTCTTTTCAACCTCATTCAAGCTTTCGCTACGAAGGGCGATGAAGGAGTGCGGCGGCTGGTTTTCTTCGAACATATCAGTGATGTCGAACCCCAGAACATCAGCCAAAGCTTGAAGCTGTACTATTGAGGGAATGAAGTCTTCCCGTTCAATTCGTCCGATCATGATTCGATGAAGGCCTGTACGTTCGCCAAGTTCTGCCTGGGTTAGGTTCATTTTGTTTCGCAGGTCAGAAACTGTCGCAGACAGCTTACCTGCGGATAAGACTTTCATCCGCTGACCTCCTTTGTCTGTAGTATACGGTGGTTTTAGCCAAAATGTAACCTATATTTTCATTTGATTCAATAATACTGTTTTAATATATAATAATGTAATTATAAATTTCTTTATAGAAACATTGAAGAAAGAGATTCCGACGTATCGCTGTGCACAATTTGCAAGTGGAACAGCGAGTGCATACCGTGACACCTGATCTTATTGTCTTCATAAAATTTGTCTGCCAACTGTTCCAATCCGGTACCGTTGGTTACTACTCGTTGGTTTTATCCGATATATGCATTTCAAGAGCATTGGCTTAGGGTGTTTTTCGGGTATCCAAATGTGCTCCGCAGCTCTGATGCGAAATAGTACGAGTCCTTTCAAGTGGAAGAAAAGAGCAGGCCCCTATTCCCCAGGTAAATTCCTGTATTCGATTGGAGTCTTGTCGGTAAGGCGCTTGAAGAAAACGCTGAAGTAGTTGGTGTTGGTTATACCGATGGCAAGTGCAATGCCGGCAATCTTGAGGTCTGTTTCCCGCAGCAGTTGCTTCGCCTTCTTGATCCTCACCTGATTGATATAATCCTTTACTCCAATCCCTGTTTCAAGCTTGAATACATGGGAGTAGTAACACTCGCTCATCGCAGCGACACTCGAAAGCAGAGACAGACTCAAATGCTCGTCGATGTGGTCGCTGATGTATTGAACAGTACGTTTGATGTTCTCCCGGGTATTCATGAATTGACCGGTGGCATGCCAAGAAGGGCGATGTTGCTCGTGCTCCCGCTCCAGCATTACCACTGCAAGATCGGACACGCTCGAGCACACATTGCTGACGGAAGCACTTACCGTAAAACCAAGGAACCTTGCCATATTCTCGCGAACCACATGAAAACACCCGTTCAGGCCTGCATCCATCTGTTCATCAGTCAAACCCTGACAGGAGCAAAGCAACACTACCGAACCCTCGCCATGAATGATGACTGCATGCTCGTAGTCCAGCTTTGCGTACGCCTCTTCGACGATATGCTCCATCGTGGAAAGCACCAACACAGGCTCTGAGATCTCCCTGCTGTACACCTTGTCCGCATAGTCATCAATCGTAATCTGTTGTACAACAAACGGTTCATCCCAGGAAAGGCATAAACCCACCTGCTTGCATTGAGCGGTAAACGAATCCAACGAGGAGTAGCTGCCCTCTATGGCAACCGTCAGCAGATGGGATCTGATCGGGCTCAAGTGCTGAATCAGAACTTCCTGTGCTTCCATCAAAGAGCATGCACTCTGTGCCACAGGAATTTTATCCAGCGTATCCAACAGGTCCTGCGGCATCGTGGTAAGCTTGAGGATATAATCCACTGCACCCAGTTGCATGGCACGCTTGACCGAATTAAAATCGTTGTAATTGCTCAGGACGACAATGGCAATGGATGGGTAGCGAATCTTGCACTGCCTGATAAGTTCAAAACCATCCATCCCCTGCATCATCAAGTCCGTCAGAAGAATATCAGGGACATCCTTCTCGATCAGGGACAAAGCTTCAGAACCATCACAGGCGTTGCCGATGAGCACATAGCCGTGCTCCTCCCAATTACAGAGGGAACAAATTCCGATTCGAACCAGATACTCGTCTTCCACAACCAGCAGCTTCTTCATGATGTACCTGCAACTATACCATCATCGCCTTGCACAGCGGAAGAACGGAGAACCGGCAGGGCATACCACACTGTCGTGCCTATACCCTCTTCACTGGTGATGGAGAGGCCGTACGGATCCCCATACTGTATATGTATCCGCTCATCAACCGTCAACAAGCCAATTCCCTGCTTCTCGGCACTCCTACGATATCCATGCTGCTTCGCATACGCAAACGATGCAATCTCTGCTTTGCTCATACCCACCCCGTTATCGGAGACTGCAAGCAGGAGCACCTCCCCGCCCTCCCGTTGTTCAACGGAACCCTCAATCCGAATCTCACACCCCTGATTGCGATTGGGAAAAGCATGCAATACCGAGTTCTCAACAATCGGCTGCAAGATGAATTTAATGACCTCGTACTCCAACAAAGCAGGATTAAGTACCTCAAACAATGTAAAACGACTGCCATGCTGGTAGTTCTGCAGCGAAATATAACTTTGTAGAGTATGGATCTCCTCTCGTAGACGCACATACTCCCTGCTTTTATCCATACTGAACCGCAGGATGTCAGCCAGGCAGTTGATCGAGTCAACAATATTGTCAGCACGCTTGATCATTGCCATCCACCGGATTGTCGTCAGGGCATTGAAGAGAAAATGAGGATTCACTTGGGCACGCATCGATTCATAATAGAATTGTTCCTTCTTCAAGCTCTCATCCTTCAGGCGATGAAACAAATTGGCATTGTTCTGTGCCATGGTAAGAAAGGAACGGTTTATCTGCCCGATCTCATCATTCCTGGCGATATCCAGACCAGCAGGAGGCGTCTCGACTGAATAGCCGCTGATTGTATTCGACAAGGTGGAGATCGGCCTGATCACGTGCACCGATAAATAGGCAATGACTCCGAGAAGGACGAAATACAGGAACAACAAGCTGACTCGGATGGTTGTCACCAAGGAAGAGAGTTGTTCTTCGATTCCCTGATAGTCGATGAAAAATTGAATCCGCAGGGGTTGCTCGCCGATTAACCATGAATTTTCCAGGTATTCGTCATACACCAGAAACCTATCATCACCCAAAGTCACCAATCCATTATCGACTTCAATCACGCCAAACGCGTCTTCATCGATGGGATCAGTGCCCAGAGAGAAAAGAATCGTTCCATCGGCTTCCCTGAGGAATGCAAAATCCCCCGCATTGGGAAAGTATCGGCTGACAGCATTGCTGAAACTCTCCTGACTCATGCTTAGAATGAAGGTGCATACCAACCCAGGGTCGGTGGCGTCAACGACCTCCGATCTTGCAAGTGAGAGAAAATTCTTATGTTGCTTGTCCTCCAGAATGAAGCTCGGCGCCACCCCCATCCATACTACATGCTTTGGTGAAATCTTGCTTCGCATCACAGCATCCAAGCCTGCAAGAAAGGAGTAGTCATTGAAGTTCTTGCTCCAGTTGGCAAACACCCTGCCCTTGCTGTCGATCGCGGTTATTTTGAGATCGGACGTGAATGAGGGGTAATTGACCAGGATTGCATTGACCATGGCATCAAAAACAAGTGTCTGCTCATACAAGGAAGCCTCGGTATTTTTAAGAATCTCCATGAAAGCGGGGTTTGAAGCCAATGCATTGCTGATATAAATCATCTGGTAGTAGAGGGCATCGACATCGGCTTCACTACGCGAGACCATATGGATGATGTGCGTGTTCAACTCTTGACGAATAATCCTTTCATACCCCCGAACGAAGTAGACGCTCAGTATGCTGAAAGGAATGAGCAAGGCAATGAGAATCAGCATGAACATTCTCATGCCAAGTGTTGAAATATGAATGACTCGTCCTTTCATGCATCAGAGGCTACCATACCCCCACCCCGGGGGCAAGCATTGTGAAGCCAGAGAAGATGGCTGTAGTTCACATTCAAAAGAAATAGGAGTTCTTTCGAAAGTTTTGAAAGAATGCTCGGTGGATACTTCGAAATGTATTACAGACAGAGAGAAAGAAAGTGCATTGTGTTCTCACCGGAGGCATCTGACAATACACTTACCAAATGGAGGAATCTGATGAAAAAGTACGCAGCGCTTACGATGATCGTGCTTCTTGCGGGCAGTCTCACCTTTGCCCAGGCAACAGGAGAAGCGAACAGTGCAAAAGAAGAGACAGTCTTGCATCTGTGGATGGGCATCCCCGCCGAGAATGGCCCTCAGGATGTAATCGATGCATTCAATCGCGAATTCAAGGAGAAGGGAATCCGCATAGAGTATGAACGGTATGTCAACAATGACCAAGGCAATCTCAAGCTCGAAACAAACCTGCTGTCCGGCAGCGAGATTGACGTCTATGCTTCCTACGGCGGCCTGACCCGGGTTGCCAAGCGTGCTGAAGCAAAAATGGCCTTGGACCTCACTTCATACCTGAAGCGTGACAATATGACCCCTGAATCCATCTTCGGAGAGACGGCAATCGCATTGTCCCGGGTGAACGGCCTATTATATTCGCTTCCCACCACCCTGACCAAAACTTCCTTCCTAATCAATAAGACCATGTTCGACGAGGCCGGCATCCCCGTCCCCGACTCTTGGACCTATGATGAATTCCGCGCAATTGCAAAGAAGCTCACCAAGGGAGAAGGATTGGACAAGGTCTACGGCATGTTCTGGAACTCCACCCAGAACTTCTACGAAATGCAGGCACGCCTCTCGTCCCGCACGCTCGGTGGCGACTGGATGTATGATCCTAATGGAAAGGAAACCCAGCTCAATCACCCGGTACTCGTCCAGACACTCGAATTGATCAACAACACCATGAACGTGGACGGTTCGGCTCCCAGCCATGTCGATACGGTCACCCAGAAGCTCACCATGGAGAACATGTTCCTCAGCGGCAGGGCTGCCATTGTGGTGGACAACTTTATCATCCGCAGCGTCAAGGACCTGCAGCAGTATCCCCATGACTTCGTCACCGCCTTTGTCCCCCAGCCTGTGGCGTACAAGGGAGGAGACATCTACACATGGGCACAGTATGGGGATCAGTTGAGCATCAACCCGAAATCCAAGAACAAGGATGCGGCCTGGGAATTCCTGAAGTGGTATGCAACCAATGGAGTACAGTACATGGCCATCGGCGGAAGAATCGGTCTTGCCAACACCTTGGACAAGGACTCGGTAGTGGGACGCTTCTTCAAGGGTGTGGACCAGATCATTGACATCGAGAGTGCTAAGAAGCACTTCATCTACAACAAGGGAGACAACCTTACATCCACCACCATCTTCACCAAGGCTCCTGAGATTCAGAAGGTCATGAATGAGGAGTGCGAAGCCGTCATGACTGGAAGGAAGAGCGCACAACAGGGTCTTGACGATGCAAAAGCCCGTGCAGATGAGTTTTTGAAAAAATAAGAAATCCTTTTTCGGTACCGCCGAAACGGTGGTACCGAATCAGCAAGGAAGGACACTGCATATGACACTCTCAAAACAACTACGGACAGATCTCACCGGCTATGCATTCATTCTTCCAAACATTTTGGGTGTGGTGCTTTTCTTCCTTGTTCCCATTGTCTTCTCGCTGGTCATCAGTTTTACCGATTGGGATTTCACATGGGGAATCGGAAACTGGAATTGGGTGGGATTGGAGAACTACTTGGAAATCTGGAAGGATGGCTGGTTTGTCCGTTCACTTATCAATACCGTTATCCTGAGTTTTGGTTCTGTCTTCTTTATCATCATATTCGCCATCGTCTTTGCAACCATCATCGATGCACAGTGCTATGGATCCATACCCATCCGGTTGGCGATGTTCATGCCCAAGATATCCAACATTGTTGCCATTTCCATTATCTGGGTCATGATGTATTCGCCATGGGGGCCTGTAACACAACTTTTACAGGGCATGGGCATCGAGAATCCTCCCAAGTTTCTTGGCTCATATACCTGGGCACTGCCGGCGATCATATTCATGATGATCTGGTCGGGCATAGGGTATGCAGTCATGATTTATTCGGCAGCCCTGCAGGGACTGCCCAAGGAAGTGTATGAAGCCGCCGAGATTGATGGGGCGGGCCCCGTCAAATGCTTCTTCACCCTGACCATTCATTTCCTCAGTCCCACCACGTTCTTCCTGATTGTGACCACACTCATCTCGATGTTCCAGATTTTTGCCCCGATTCAGCTGATGACCCAAGGAGGGCCCGGTTCCTCCACTTCAGTGCTGGTCTATTACATCTACACATCAGCCTTCTCCTTTTACAAAATGGGATACGCTTCGGCTATGTCCTGGGTGCTCTTTCTGTTGCTGTTCTCGGTGACACTGTTCCAATGGAACTATCAGAAACGTTGGGTGAACTACTGATGCTTAGACAAAGAACCACAAAACAATCACTGTCAAAACTGTTCTGGACCGCCGTGATGGGCTTGATCGCCTTTACCATGGTCATCCCGTTTCTTTGGATGCTCAGCGCCTCCATGAAAATCTCGGCCGATGTCATCAAGCTTCCCATCGATTGGATTCCCGACTATTTCTATCCGGACAACTACAAGGTCGTATGGAATCTTGACGGGATGGGCATGCGCAACTACCACTTCGCCCTCGCTTACTGGAACTCACTGAAGATTACGGTCATCAATGTAGCGGGATCACTTATAACCTCCTCCCTTGCAGGCTATGCATTCGCCAAAATCAAGTTCAGGGGCTCCAACACCCTGTTTCTCATCTATCTGGCAACCATGATGATTCCCACCCAGGTCACCCTGATACCCAAGTTCGTCATGTTCAGCCAGTTCGACCTCATCGGAACAATCTACACCATGATTCTTCCTGGTGTATTCTCGGTCATGGGAACCTTCCTGATGCGTCAGGCATTCATACAGATACAGGAGGAGCTACGCGAGTCGGCATTGATCGATGGTGCACGGGAGTTCACCATTTTCAGGAGAATCATGCTTCCCTTGGTGCAATCCTCTCTTGCTTCCCTGGCGATGGTCATTTTCCTGAACAACTGGAACAACTATATGGATGCCTTGATCTTCCTGCCCAACTGGAGGCTCTACACCATTCCTGTTGCGTTGACCAACTTCTTCGACGAGTCGACGGTCACGTACAATCTGGTGATGGCGGCCAGTGCCTCGGCGCTGCTGCCGGTCTTCATCGTCTTCATCGCGGGACAGAAGTTCTTCGTCAAAGGGTTGGTTGCAGGTGCAGTCAAAGGATAAGGGTATGCAGCAGAAACGGATTTGCATCAATCTCAGACGGGGTGAAGGCGATCAATTGTATGAGTACTTGAAAGAACAACTTCTCAAGCAGCACTTCACTCTGGTCAAGACCAACTATGAGAAAATCGACGCGGAAAAACTCATCGAGGCCGCCAGGGGTTGTGATGCCCTGATCAGCGGCGTCGATACCTGGAACAGCGACCAGCTCAAGCGGGTACAGGGAAGGCTGTCCCTCATCGCCCGCATGGGTGTTGGTGTCGATGGAATTGATTATGCACATGCTTCAGCGTACGGCATCACGGTTACCAATACACCCGGGACGAACTCACAAGCGGTAGCCGAGGGTGCCGTAGCGCTGATGCTTTCCCTTCTGAGAAACATCGCCACCGCTGACAGGAACCTGCGAAATGGTCAGTGGAACAACCGCACCCTCACCCGGCAGCTGAGTAATGCCCGCATCGGCATCGTGGGATATGGAAACATCGGCAAGCGGGTAATTTCACTGCTCCAAGGGTTCACACACTCGATTCTCGTGTATGACCCCTTTGTCGGGAAAGCCATCGAGGGTCAGGAGTATGTGAGATTCACCGACCTAAAGACACTCGCTCAAGAAAGCGATGTCATCTCACTTCATCTACCCCTCACTGATGAAACCAGCCATCTCATCGACCGGGCTTTCTTTGCCTGCATGAAACCTACGGCATACCTGATCAACACCAGCAGGGGCGCCATCGTTGATGAGGAGGCTTTGCTTGAGGCTCTGAATCTAAAGCAGATTGCAGGGGCGGCCTTGGATGTTTTTGAACAGGAACCCAGAGTACCTGATGCTTTGAAAGCAATGGACAATGTCGTGCTGACACCTCATATGCTCTCCGCCACCTACGAGAGCGCATTTGCCACGGTCGACGCCCTCGTCGACACCATCTGTTCTTATTTCGCAGGAAAACCAAAGAATGTACAAGGAAGTATCAATGCGTGAAAGTAAGGTAATGAACAAGCTACGTGACGGCGGGTATGCACTATGCACCCAGGTGGGTTCCGCCGCAGCTCCTTTTGTAGGAATGGCTGCACGAATCGGCTATGACTGTGTCTGGATCGACCAGGAGCACAAGGCCATCAGCGACAGTATGATCCGCGAGTGCATCTATGCATCCCACATCTATGACTGCGACACGGTGGTCCGCATTCTCAAGCGCAGTTATGCCGATTACTTCCGTCCTTTGGAGGACGGGGCGACTGGCATCATGGTTCCCCACTGCATGGGAGGTGAGGATGCTGCATATGCGGTGCGCAATACAAAATTCTTTCCTACAGGACTGCGAGGGCAGGATTTCTCAAGTCTCGGCAGTGATTTCATGACCAGCAAACCGGAAGCCATAATCCAGCACGGTGCAAGGCATACCTTTACGATGCTGCAGATCGAAGATGTGGAAGCACTTCAGAATCTGGATGCCATTGTCCTTACCGAAGGTATCGACATCCTTTTCATCGGTCCTGCCGATCTCTTGCAGAGCGCGAAGAAGTTCGGTCTCGATTCTCCGACATTCCTGGAGGAGGCGTACAAACAGGTCGATGATGCAGTTTCCAAGCGGGAGGGTATCTGGTGGGGGACCACGGTGGGAAGTGCGGAAGCGGCGAAGCATGTATACGACATAGGGGCACGGTTCATCAATGTAAAGGGTGATTTTTCTGCAGTGCTCAATGCGTTCACGAAGACCTATCAAGACACTACTAACTTGCTTCAGAGGTAACAGATGACTCCATTTGCCGAACAGACACTCCACGTCGATTTTTGTGTGGTAGGCGGCGGGCTTGCCGGTCTTTGTGCAGCTGTGGCCGCTGCACGCAACGGTCTCAGGGTTGCCCTGGTCCACGACCGTCCGATGCTGGGAGGCAATGCCTCATCCGAGATCAGGATGTGGATCAGCGGGGCCAGGGGAAAGGGTGTAAGGGAAACAGGCATCCTGGAAGAGATTCATATGAGGAATTTCTACCGTAATCCCTACAAGAACTACAGCATCTGGGACAGCATCCTGTATGAGATGGTGAAGGAGGAGCCGGCTATTCAGTTGCTGCTCAATACAACATGCCTCGATGGAACCATGGAGGCATGTCGGCTTTCGAGTGTGCGATGCTGGCAGATGACGACACAGACCTACTACACCATTGAAGCTGCGTTGTTCTCTGATTGTTCTGGGGACAGCGTTCTGGCTCCTATCACCAATGCGTTGTTTCGTCATGGCAGGGAGGCAAGGGCAACATACTCAGAAAGTTTCGGTCCACAGAGAGATGATGCAGAAACGATGGGCAACAGCATTCTCATCCAAGGGCGGGAGTACAGTGAGACAAGAAACTTCACTGCCCCCGATTGGGCGGAGAAGCTCTCCCTTGATATGTTGCACAAGAGAATTCCAGACCTTAACGACCCTGCCGAGAATTTCTGGTATCTGGAGCTTGGGGGAAAGGGGAATACCATCACCGATGCTGAAAGCATCCGTGATGATCTGTTGGCACTTGCCTACGGTATGTGGGACTTTGTGAAAAATGATCCGAGCCAAAAAGAAAAGAACAAGCATTTTGACTTGGACTGGATAGGTTTTCTGCCGGGCAAGCGTGAGTCGCGCCGGTATGTAGGGGACTATACCCTTACCGAGTGTGATATCACCAACCAGAGACACTTCGATGATGTTGTCGCCTATGGGGGGTGGCCGATGGACGATCATCAAAGTGGTGGTTTTCGTGCCAGCGGAGAGGAGCCCAATGTGTTTCATCCTGCTCCGTCCCCCTTTGAGATTCCCTACCGTTGTTTGTACTCCGTAAATGTTGAAAACCTGTTTTGTGCGGGAAGGAATATTTCAGTCAGCCATGCTGCGTTCAGTGCAACACGGGTGATGGCTACGTGTGCACTCTTGGGCCAGGCGGTGGGAACTGCTGCTGCTCTCTGTCGTAACACCCCAAGAAGCGTTGACATAGATGAGTTGCAGCAACGGTTGCTTGATCAGGACTGCTATTTGCCGAATTGCAAAAGAAGAGTCAGCCTCCTTACAAAGGAAGCAACGCTTTCTTCCACGCAACCCATTGATAGAGAGAACCTTCGCAGTGGTGATGACCGACAGGGGGGATGGAAGGGCAAGGCAGGGGATCGTATCACCTACACGCTGAAGGAGCCGAGATCAATCCATGATGTCCGACTCATTTTTGATAGCGACTTGGAGAGAACCACACTGCCTCAAGATGGTCTCTGTAGGAATATGGGGAGCAACCATCTGCTTTCCTACCAGCCTCACTACGTACCAAAGACTTTGATCAAGAGTTTTGAGCTGACACTGAGAGAGGAATCCGGCAAGGCAGAAACCCTAACCTTCACAAAAAACCTTAAAAGGTACATAAGCATCCCCATACAAAGAGAGTCGATTAGAGAGGTAACGCTCACTCCCCTTTCTACCTGGGGGGAGGAGGTTTGTACAGTTGTGTCGTTTGAGGTGCGTTGAATCTACTCTGGGAAAATTTCAAAAAGTTGGCCTCAATGAGAACGAGTAGCAATGGAAATACCTGCACTATACTCCTCTTCAAAGAACGCCAAGCTGCTTCGGAGAACCAGCCTTACCGGTACAGAGAGTACTGATGCCTTCGGAGAGATGTTCTTCAGGATATACTCCAACAGCACGCGCATCGCCAAGAAACCCTGAAGATAGGAGTTCATGTCCAGAATACCCGAGAGCACCCCGTCAACAAGGTAAGCCTTGTTGGCGGGACTGAGATCACAACCAAGAACCTTCAAGTCCTTTCTTCCAGAAGCAAGTGCTGCCTCACAAATAGCCGGCGTATTGGACTCACAGACGGTATAGAGGCCCACTACGTCATCATCAATGAGGGAACTAAGCTCAGCGACCAGTTGTTCCTTGTCATAGGAATCCTTCACCGGAACGCAGGTAATAGGGACGTTATTTTTCTTAAGATACGCAACAAAGCTCTCATAGTTATCCATCTGGCCTTTACTTGATGCATTTCCCAACGCGACAAGAACTTTCCCTGCCTTGCATATTTGACTCATGAATTCAGCACCGGTCTGTCCAATGAGGTCGTTGAATGGCTCAACTGCACAAAGGAAATCCATGTGCTCGAAGGAGTCGTCCACCAATACCACGGGATAGCCTTTCCCGATGAGTTTCTGTACAGCAAGCTGCAACTTGATACCGGTATTGATCGGCATGATTACAATCCCATCCAAGTCGTCCTGATGATAGAGATCGGAGAGAATCGCACACTCCTTATCCTCAAGCTCAGAAGCTTTCCCATCAAAATAGTACTCGTGAAGAGCGATGTTCATTCCCATGTCCTGTGAGAACGCCGACTTCACCCCCGACGCAATCATGTGATGATAGTCATGGCTCACACGAGGCTTCTTGCCGACAAAGGCAATATTCATTGTTTTACGTTTTAAGGAAGAGGCCAAATAATTGACCTCATATCCCATGCTTTTCACTGCTTCCAGGATTTTTTCCCGCGTAGCAGGACTGAGCCCTTCCTTGTTGTAAATCGCACGGTGAATGGACGTCAGGGAGTACCCTGTGGCCTTCGATATATCCTTCAATGTCATGAAACCACCACCATTAAGAGATTGCACACCCTCACTATACCAAAAGAATGGGCGATCAAATAAAAATCTTTTTAAGTGACTCTCTATCCTTCGAACAAAGCTCATAGGAATTTGAGAGCGACTCAGCTTCGTTTTCTACAATCAGGACTGCCGAACCCGGGTGAAATACCCCTACATGCCATTCCCCTTTATCAACAACATACAACGTCCCTTCCTTTAGGTAATGACATACAAGAGGCCCGATTGCTTCACCTTGCCCTGCTGTAACCAAACAAACACTGCCCTTGAGCAGGTAGAACACCTCTTCAGTCTCCAGGTGCTTCTCTATCTTATGGATTGCAGCGATATCGTTTCCCAGGGGATTGTAATCAGCATATGCAACTCTCCAACCTTTCGAGAAGAAGACATCCCTGAATCCGTGCATCTCTGAATCAATTACCTTCTCTTGCATTATATCAACCGTAAATAAGATTCGGCAGGAATAGTGTTATTTGCGGGAAAAATACCAGCACGAGTATTTCAAGGAAAATTGCGGCGAAGAAAGGTGTCGACTCTTTCACAAAATCCCCGATTGAACAGCCCTCAATCCCGCACACAATATAGATGCCGGTTCCAACAGGAGGTGTCATACACCCTAGGGTGATGATGGTGGACATGCAGATACCGAAATGCACAGGGTCGATGCCCAGCGACATTACCACCGGAACAAAAATCGGAGTGAGCAGCAACGTATTGACGTCACTGTCGAGGAACATACCGGCAAAGAAGAGAAATGCCAGCATCAACAGCATCATCAAGGTTCCATTGGTCGTGATGGAGAGCAGGAAACTGCTCATCAGCACAGGAACCTCGCCGAACGTAAGGGCATATCCAAAAATACCGCTGAACGCAATGATTACGATGATGGAACCCAAGTCGGCGATTGCATTCTTCAAAGCCTTCCAGAACTTCTCCAATGTCAATTCATGATAGACGAACACACCGCAGAACAGAGAATACACAACGGCAAATGCACCAGCTTCCGATGGGGTGAAAATACCAAATCGAATTCCAACAATAAGAATAACGGGGAAAAGAAGTGCCCAGATGGACATTTTCAGGTTTGCCCAAATCTCCTTGAACGTAGGAAATGTTGCATCTTCTGCGGGCTTGTCGTAGTGGTGATGGCGTGAGGTAAGACTTACCGTCACCATCAAGAAAACAGCCATAAGAATACCTGGAACAATTCCGGCTATGAAGAGTTTGCCGATTGAAACGTTGCCTAGAAAGCCGAACAAGATCAAACCAAGGCTGGGAGGGATGGTCGCGACAACCAAGCCGGAAAGACATGTAACTGCTGCAGTATACCCTTTGGGGTAACCTTGCTTATCCATTTCAGGGCCGAGAATCCGAATTTGCATACTTGCATCAGCTACCGCTGATCCGGAAACGCCTCCCATAAGGGTTGAAAGCACGACGTTTACCTGGGCTACCCCACCGTACATCTTCCTTGTCAAAAGCTTGGCCAGTGATAACAAGTTCTTGGTGATACCTGTTTCGTTCATCAGGTTGCCGGCAAAAATAAAGAATGGGATTGCCAGGAAGGTAAATGACTGCGTCTGGGCAACCACCCGCTGGACCAATACAGTCCAAGGGACTGCCCGCTCGATGATGAAGTATCCCATACCTGATATGCCGATTACAAAGGCGATCGGCATGCCGATGAGCAACAATACCACAAATAAAATCAACAATAAGACCATAGTGTATTACCTATCTGATTTCTTTTTGAAATCGTCGACTGTATTGGATATCAAAGAGAACATCATCAGTACCGAGCAAACCGGAAGGCTCATTGTTACAAATGAATAGCTGATATGCAATGTTTGGAACGTTCTCTTCACATTGGAGGATGCAAGCTTGAACCCGTAATAAACAAAAAATACGAGCAACGCGAACATGAACACTTTTACAAGATATGCAAGTACGATACGCACCTTTGGAGGCAGCTTGATTACGAACATGTCGATGCCGGGGAGTACACCCAACCTGAGAGCGATATCGCCACTGAGGAATGCCAGCCAAGCAAAGCAAAGTTTAGTGACATCCATCGTCCATTGGATGGGAAGGCCGATCTTTCTTGTAAGGGCTGATATGAAAACAAGAACGACAATCAGGATGAATAATGCTGCAGCAAGATAAAGTTCTCCGGCACACAACGAATCATAGGCTCTACGAAGCCGGGACCTGCTGGAAGATTGTTTTTCCATTACATAACTCCAAAGCATCTGCCTCGATCATGAGGCAGATGCTCATTCTGAACAAATTACAAACCAAGTTCCTTGGAAATCTTTTTCAGGACGTCGGTGTAACCGAGTTTCTCATATACCGGTTGGACTGCAGCCTTGAACGGGGTCTTGTCAACATTTCTGATGACCATACCCTTCTCAGCCATTTCCTTCTCCTGACTCTCGATCATACCGAGAACGAGACCCTGATACTTCACACCGATCTCCCTGAATGTCTTTACGAACAAATCCTGAGCTTCCTTGCTCCAGGAATCAAAAGTCAGTGTTCCGATGACAGGGCATCCAATGAGCTGGAAGTGCTCGGTCTTGTTGATATATTTGCTGACCTCATAGATATGGGATGCATATACGGTTGGAGTCTGGGCTTCACAACCATCAATTACCTTTTGTTCAATGCCGGGATACACTTCAGACCAAGACATCGGTGTTGCTACAGCACCCATTGCGTTTACGCTCTCAGTGAAGAGCGGGCTTGCAATCGTACGAATCTTCTGACCCTTCAAGTCGGCAGGGGTGTCAACAGCCTTGTTCAAGACAAAGTTTCTCGGCCCGCTGTACCAGTTGGAAGTAAGAACCTTGATTCCCTGCGATTCAAATTGGTTCTCCCAGTCTTTATAAATCTCAGTCTCCAACAGTTTGTTGATGACGGAAATATCGTCGATGAGATACGGCATCTGGATGATTCCGAAATCAGGGACAAAACTCATAAGTCTGCCCGGGTCCGAGACTGTGACAATTGCAGCACCTTGGATGGCCTGTTCCAGTGTGTCGTCATTTTCGCCAAGTGCACCACCGATGAAGACCTCGACGTTGAAAAGCCCGCTCTTGTTGAGAATATCCTTGATCTCATACAATGCTTTGGATTCGACGTCTTCCGCTCCGTTCTCAGTAGAAAACTTCACCTGGTAGGGACCAGCAGCACTACGTTCAGAATTTCCACCCGCAAAGAGTGAAACCGATGCAATCAATACGAAAATCAGACACAACGATAGTTTCTTCATTTTCTTCCTCCTAATACTTTTCACTTCGAATACTCGAATTGAATTACTTTGCACCAAGAACCGTCTCAACGGTCTCAAATTCCGCAACCCCACGTCCCGATTCGTTGTCCATGAAGAAGTTGCAATCGGGATGCAACCTCATGGCTGTTGCCGGGCATTCTGCACTGATCGAACCCATGATCATTCTCAGGCATGCGTTGTTCTTCTTTGCTGTGGGTACGGTACAAACAAGATGGGCTCCACTCATCAGAGTCGGGACAGTAAGTGAGAGAGCCTGCTTGGGAACATCGTCAAAAGTCTTAAAGCATCCATCATGCACTTGCTGCATCCGACAGACGTCGTCAAGGGAAACAATTTTCATCGCCAAGGGATCCTTGAGGTCTGCCATGTCCGGGTCGTTGAATGCAATATGACCGTTCTCCCCGATTCCTAGAAAGACTACGTCGATGGGCTCTGCAAGCAACAGCTTGGAGTATTCATCACAAACAGCTTGAGGATCCTTTGTCTCTGCGAGAATCTTATGGAATGCCTTTACCTTTAGGGTATTGAACAGGGTCCTATCGAGATAGTTGCTGAATGCTGCTTTGTCATCGGCACTGATTCCTATGTACTCATCCATGTGGAACACTTCAATTCGTGACCAGTCAATCTTCTTGCTCGCTTTCAGATACCCAAGAACATCGTCCTGGCTTGGTGCTGAACCCATGATCACCCTGACAGTTTCCTTTGCAGCCAACAGCGAGACAAGGAGCTCTTCACCGCAGCGACCTGCGGCGATGCCCATCTCCTTTCTTGAGGGAGCTATGGTCATTTTCATAGAATAGGTAAGCGTAGTATTCATTATAAAACCTTTTTATCGTTTAAGGAAACGTTTTCGTTATCGTTTAACGTAACGTTACCATCACATCAATAATCTGTCAATCTTTTTCTTTGGTTTTACAATTATGCACCCTGCAGACACCAAGAGTGTTCCTGCTTTTATTTGCAATGCAACAATTAGTCTTACCTGAGAAGACTATGCTAGATTGTCGATAGAAGTTTGAAAGCAAGGATTTTCACTCTCTGGAAGGACATAAAGCCAGATTATGACAAAAACTCGAACCGTGGAATGTGAAGGCGGCGGACCTACTGATAGATGAGCAGGCTCTCCGAGGCCTGTAGCCCTAGAGAAAACCATGGATTCTTGATCATCATAAGGTTGAAATTCACGCATCTCACACTCCGGCCCCAATCATATCGGGTAGAGGAGTGTCGTGTTAGTACGTTGTTGGTTTGACTGTCACAAAACTTGTACTATATGTTACAATTCAAAGAAAAGGATAGCCCAGTGTTAGTGATAACCATAAAAGAAGCTTACAAGTTATTGGAATGTGATAGTGACGAAAAGAACTACGACAAGCTTTATAACTCGTATAAGAGGCTCATGAAACACTATCATCCGGACGTCAATACTGATTCAAGAAGCGAGGATATGGCGAAACAGATAAATGAAGCTTGGGATATCATTAAAAAGCATCTATCTGAAGAAACCACAGTCGTTGAAGAAACCAAAACAGAAAATTCTGCAAGCTCCAATACGAGAAATGAAAATCAAGATCGATATAGAGCACCTCATTATAATGATACGCCCTTTGTTGATACTTCTGAAAATTGGTACTCGGTTAAACTCTATGAAAAATCATTCTTCATCCCAAAAATCTGCCCTTATTGCTTGAAGCAGACTATACACAAACAAAGTCTACGAAGCTCCTGTACCAAAGTAACAGGTAGTAGTGGAAGGAAAACCTATTATAGTACATCAACTATGAACGTTGATTTTTTCTGCTGTCCAGAACACAACATCTCTTCCAGTTTGAAAATGCGTAATGAATATCACTATGTTGAGTTCTTATTTAAAAACCAAAAATATGCTGAACTATTCTCAGATATCAATCATACAACGTTTGAGAGCGTCGGCAAAGCGAAGAGAGCTTTAAAAACCGCTGGGAGAGTTGCTGAAAAAGCCGTTTCTATTCCGGGTGTTTCCCAACTTCTCGCTTACGCGTTAACATTTGGCTTCTTCCTGCTGTGTGCTGTAATGTGTGATGCCTGATGAACTTTAGAACTCTGATTGAGGAATTTTTGTTTCAGAAAAGTTTCCATATCGTACTGGATATAATGTATAGGAAATCTCATATTTACTAAAATCTTGCAGATCCTCGTCCTTTGTATATCTCCCAGCATTTCCGAAACCATGCTTCGGGCCGAACCAATCGGTTCCATACGAGAAGTAGACAGTAAAATTACCTGATGGAACAGCTGCCACTACCCTCGTTCCCTTATACACATAGAACGAGAATATATCACTCATTCCAGAATTCTTAAGTTTAACATAGGTGTCAGAACTTCCTTGAGTATTATCGATAGTCAGCTTGGAGTTCTTGTTAGGATTCTTATCGATAAACACTTGCCCGTTCTTTCCAGGGCGTGCCATTGGTATCATCACTCCGCATCGCTTGCAGGTTGATGGATTCTCATGGGTTTCATTTGTCCACTCATGCCCAAGGGAAGAACCTTCGGTACTATGGCATCTGGAACACGTCTTTGGTGTCAAGCAGTCTGCTTCGGCCCACGAATGTCCAAGTGCAGAACCTTCAATACTCCCACAACTTGTACAAGTTGCAGGATCAGTACAAGTAGCTTCTACCCAGGTATGCCCTAATGGAGACCCTTCGGTTTTGTCACAGTTTAAACATACTCTCGGTTCGATACATGTAGCATCCTTCCATTCATGATGGACAAATAACTTATTACTAAATATAAGGATAACTCCAATAGCAATTAAAACTATCATGACTTCTATTGGTATCCCTTTCTTTCTCATTGAATTCCTCTTATTTGATTAATCTCGATCATATGCACAATCGTTCGACATTTTGCACAGCCTTCACATCAGGCACACCAATTTTACAGTTTGTACAGAACAATCCATCACAATCATTTTAAACGCCACTTGTTGGACGAAATGCCTCTCAATGTATTCAGCGTGTCAGACTATGGAGGCTTCTAAAAAGGAAAGGTTTGGCTTTCAAGTAGCTGCCAGGCATGAGTTAGGATTCCTACTATCAATTGATGTTCCCACAAAGGGGTGACATTTGTGCTTGGTACCTATAGAACGCCCTTTGACTCCTTTTCAGCACTGTCCCCCAACCCGACGATGGTGGTTGTCTGCAGACCTGCGATGATCGCCACCTCCACTGCAAGCGGGTACCCGCTGATGCCCGTAATTCCCAAGCTCCTGATCACTGTGGCCATAACAATCCTCCTAGCTACCCACCAAAGGAAGAACAAAAGAGAAGTTGCTTCAGCAATCAAGAAAGAAAAGTAGAAAACCTGCATGAATGGGCGATTGAAGTCAAAGCTGTAGACTCCTATCATTGGCAGGGTAATGATTTTCACATGGTGTCATGTGATGAATGTCTGAATGTTGGAGACGTCTTGAGAACAACACCTGCTGCAGTGCTTAATCACCAGAGTCGTTCCATAGAGCCAACCGGCAATCCCTTTGGTCGCTGCTTCAGGTATCTCTGCTGTCCCGAAGGTCCCTTATCGGCAACTGTCACCTTGCAGTCTTGGGTGCCGATATAGCTGAGGAACAGCATGAGCCGGTCCTGCTTAGGAATACGGTTTCACTCATAGCCCTTGAACAGGTCCTTCACAAGTATTCAAAATGGTTTGGAGATATCGGTCACTACAAAACATCCGGGTGCTCAAAACGGATATCCTCAAGTTCTTTTGCTGCATGCTGAAGAAGAATATTCCTGGCTGCTTCGCCTTCAAAGTGCATGTCTGCGACAGCAAGCAGCCACGGGAAGGTCCGAATCATCCTCATCAATGCGAGTGCTGCTGCCGAGGGAGACATGGATCGCTCATTCTTCCACCTTGCAATAGTCCGAGCGGGCAGCCCCAAGGCGCGTTCCATGGATGCAGTCGTGTGACCCATGGCATTGAGCTCGTCAAGCACATTCACCATCGAGACTCGTTTGAGCGCTGCAAGCTCTTTCTGAATCACGAGATCATTGCTGCCATCATCCTCGGAAAATCCACAATGGCTGCATACTCTTTCTTGTATCTTGACTGTGGAGGATTCAGCATAGGGTTCGCTGATTTCAATCTCATGATCCTTGATTGATACAGTGTCCTTTCCACAATATGAACATATGACTTTTTCCATACTCACTTACTTCCTTCCAAACAAGCAGGCAGCAATCCTGCCTTCCTTAACGCGAATTCCATTATTGTAGGCCCGCATGCATCATCACGATGAAACGATTTGATAATCCACTTCCTGTTCGACTCACTGAAAAAGAAGGAGATATAACCAACGGAAAATCCTGACTTGAAATGATAGGCATCGCAAATCGGAGGAGGTACCTCAAAACTGCGTCTATACTCAATCGAATTGACAAACTCAAGATCTTCCAAACCTCCTGCATTGATGAATGCAAAAATGGCTTCCTTTGTCTTGAGAGAGAAATGGCTTGCTGCTGTTTCAAGAACTCCTCCCATGAGCACCACGTTCGATGGTTGACGCCCATTACCCTTGCATGCCCGAAGAAAATCCTTGATATCGTATTCCGGTTGTGGTTTTGGCACTTCGGCATCTCCCATTATACATTATGTATAAGACAAGTCAATCGACCAATCCAGTATGGACATCTTCATCGTCAAGGGAT
>WARP01002276.1_pt1 | contig 19693 bp, 15 predicted proteins | sample 4769151 | NCBI WGS metagenome assembly WARP01 (sample SAMN08893023, study PRJNA449175) | gut metagenome | isolation source: rumen sample fed with dry roughage | host: cow | place: India: Nagpur | collected 2016
ATAATTATTAACTTCCCAACAAAGAAAGATTGGAGAAATCCTTCTGAATATGAATATATTGAAAAAGGTCTTCAAGAACTAAGAAAATATATTTTAGATAATAAAATTGAATCAATAGCTATTCCTCCTTTGGGAGCAGGAAATGGTGGTTTGGAATGGGATAGGGTAAAGAAAATGATTATTGATTATTTGAGTGATTTAGACTCTGATATCATTATTTATGAGCCAAGTTCATCAATAAAAGAGAAGATGCAAAAGGAAAGAGTTAAATTAACTCCTGCTAGGGCAATGCTCCTATCTGTTCTTTATGATTTAGTTAGAAATGGAGAATTTGTTTCAGAGTTTTCTGCTGAAAAAATTGCATATTTTCTACAACGCTTTGGAGCTTATGAAGAGTTTAAATTAGAATATACTCCTTATTATTATGGTCCTTATTCAGGCAAAGTTAAAAGAGTTCTTTATTATTTGAATGGTAGTTATATTATGGGTTACAGCTCTATGAACACTAAGCCATTTCAACATTTGCATTTAGTAATGGATGGAGAAAAGGATGTGATTGATTATTTAAATAGTGCAGAAAATAAGAAATACATTCAAATTGTTGACCACGCAAAAGAATTCTTCAGTGGTTTCTATTCTGATTTTGCTTTAGAATTACTTTCTTCTGTTGATTATATTATTAGAGAAAATCACAAAACCGATATTGAAAGTATAAAGGATTCTATTAATAAATGGAGCAAACGTAAGAGTAATCTATTTTCTAAAGAACAATATTTATCTATAGCTGTAAAACAAATTAATTGTTTTTCTGATAAGATGCATTCACAACCTTTGCAAATACTAACAGGCAATTGCTAGTTTAGGGATGGAAAATATTATCCTAATCCCATTCTTCGGTATAGATGTTTTGGGCTTTATGGTTTTGGAGTTGGGTTTTAAAAGTTTTGGTAAATTCTTCTCCTCCGCATATATAGATATGAGCCTTTGTTAAGTCTAAGTTTAGGTTTAAAATATCTTGGATATCTATTCTCCTATTCTTTGCAAAGGGGAGGGCTTCTCTTGTGGAGTATAGGAAGAGATTTTCTCTCTTTGTGTTCTCAATAAGACTATCTATTCCTACCATTAGTTTGGTGTTTTTAAAACTATGGAAAACATAAAGTCGGTTTTCTTCTCCTTTTTGTTTTAAATCTTCGCAAAAGGAAAGTATTGGGGCTATTCCTGTGCCAGAGCTTATGGTTATTATTGGATTTGTTCTGTCGAAAAAAGGTAGAAGGAAGTCTCCAAGGTCGTATTTGACTAATACCTCTTTGTTAAGAGAAAGTTCTGAGAATAGTTTGTTGGTATAATAACCAACGTTTTTGATAATTAGTTTGATTATTCCTTCTTTGTTATAAGCATTGCATATACTGAAATTGCGAAATTCATTGAATTTATTATCGAGGCTTAGGAGTAAAAATCCTCCACAAGAGTAAGGGTAGTTCTTTTCTAATTTTAGTTGATATTCTCTAACGCTATTGTCATAATCCTTTACACTGATTACCCAAGCTTTTGATATTATACTCATAGTTTTTTAAAGAATTGGTCAAATACTTCAATTATATAATCCATCTTTTCTTTATCAATACCAGGATATACACCAATGAAAATAGTATTCTCCATTATATAATCGGTATTTCTTAGCTCTCCGACAATTCTATACTCAATTTCATTGTCTATATAGGCTGGTTGCTTTGTTAGATTGCCTGCAAATAGCCCTCTTGTAAGTATTTTGTTTTCTTCAAGATATTCAGCAAGTTCTCTTCTTGAGAAATGCTTATTCTCTCTAACATTGAAAGGGAATCCAAACCAAGATGGGTCTGAATTAGGAGTTGGCTTTGGTAGGATTAGAAACTCTTCATATTTCTTTAATGCATTATAAAGAATCTTAAAGTTCTCTTTTCTTTTTTCGATAAATAAAGGTAGCTTTTCGAGTTGTGCTACTCCAATTGCTGCCTGCATATCTGTTAGCTTTAAGTTATAGCCTCTATGAGAATAGACATATTTATGGTCATATCCCTTTGGTAATTGTCCATATTGTCCCTTAAATCTTCTTCCGCAAGTATTATCAAAACCTGAGTCGCAATAACAATCCCTTCCCCAATCTCTAATCGATGTTGCTATACGTTTGAAAAGAGGATTTGAGGTTAAAACACTTCCTCCTTCACCCATAGTAATATGATGAGCAGGGTAGAAACTTGTTGTTGCTAAATCTCCAAATGTTCCAACCATTTTACCGTTGTATTTTGTACCAACTGCATCACAACAATCCTCAACTAAGAAAAGATTATGCTCTTTACAGAAGTTTTGAATATATCCTAAATCAAAAGGATTACCAAGAGTGTGAGCTAATACAATTGCACGAGTTTTCTTGCTTAGGGCTTTTTCTAATTGTGTAATATCGACATTAAATGTTTCCAAGTCGACATCAACAAATACTGGAATTAGACCATTTTGAATAATTGGATTAACCGTTGTTGGAAATCCTGCTGCAACAGTAATAACCTCATCTCCTTTCTTTAATCGATTGGATTTTAAAAGAGGTGAGGTTAGACTTGTTACTGCTACTAAATTTGCTGAAGAGCCAGAATTTACAAGCATACAAGATGTTTGTTCCATAAACTCTGCAAATTTAGTTTCGAATTCTTGAGCATATCTTCCAGAGGTTAACCAAAAGTCCAAGGAGGCATCTACAAGATTTACCATTTCTATCTCATCGAAAATCCTTCCTGCAAAAGGAATTTTAGTTTCACCTGGAATGAATTTTTGCTGTGATAAATTCTCCCTATAGTATTCTTTGATGTGCTCAAGCAATTCTTCTCTTTTCATTTATTTTTAATTTGTTAAAATCCTGGAGCTTGAATTCCGGGATTATTAGCTTGCATATATTGGTTTACAGCTTGATTAAGAGCTGGAGTAGATTGGATTTTCTGAATCACACTTTGCAATTGTAATTGAGATGCGTTAGAGTAAATGTACATAATCAATTCTGAAGAATGTTGAATCAATTCCATAGATTTATTAGATGTAATTATATTATTTACACCATCCAAAACAGAATTAATCATATTTTCAGCTTCAGCCACATTACCTTTCTTAGCTAAATCAAATCCAATATTTATATTCCCCACCATTTCATTATAACTACTTTGCATTGCTTGCTCAGAGATAATCTCTTGGATTTCTGGAATAGTTTTAAGCTTATTATTTAATTTATCAAGTTTGAAGTCAATAGAGCTTTGGTAAATTATTGAAAGGAATTGAAGAGCTTCGTTTTTAGTACTTGCAACACTTCTTGCCTTCTTACCTCTAAAGCGTTTTAGGTAATTTACTTCATTAATATAAAGGTCGGCAATTTTATTAAGCATCTCTTCACCCTTTTTCAAATCTCCAGTTTGGCAGTATTGGTTAGCATAAGAAATATCATACTTATCAAAAGGAATCTTTGAGTTAGGGAATTCTTCAATACCCTTATCCAAAGCCTTTAATGCCATATCTCTCTTACCTTCTTTAGTAAGTTGAGCTGCCAAAATCATATATTGTTGACGTATATTTCTGGAGTTATTAATACTTACAGCATTTTCTAAATAAGTATTTTCATCCTTAACTCCACCCCAATTGAATTTATTCATCATTAGGTCGTATGATTTCTTGGTATTCATTTCTCCATTTGCTCTATAAGGAACTAATTTGTATAATAAACCTTCTTGAACTGAATACTCGCTAATACTTGGGAAAAGATTAGACATATATCGTGGGTCCATAATATATATAGGACGTTCAAACTTATTTGTTGCTAAAATATCTAAAAACATTAATTCGTTTCTAACCAATTGCTTCATCCCATTTCTGTCGACAGGTAGTGTCCAAGAAATAACTGTTGAATCGTTAAGTGTTATCTTGAAATTATTTGCAGGTATAACCTTAACTGAATCTCCTCCTTGAGTCATCCTTGTTGTAGAAGGGTCGGTCATTAATCTTTTTAAAACATCACTAAATTCAAGGGTTTCATTAGTCTCTGGTACTACTAATGTAACATCAGAACTAAGTCCATAATAGTTTTTAGTAAGAGTAAAAGGACATTTTTCTGAATCATATACCTTATTATATAATTGTTCTACATACCAATGCATTCCAGAAAGTGTGAAGTTTAAAATTCTAATATCAGGTCTAACACCTTCAACTTCCTGAATATACCAAAGAGGGAAGGTGTCATTATCTCCAAAGGTTATTAAAATTGCATTTTTCTCACAACTTTCGAGATAGTTTCTTGCAAATTCTCTTGCCATATATCTACCACTACGGTCATGGTCATCCCAATTCTCAGTAGCCATAAGAACAGGTACTGCAACCAAGCAAACAGCGGTTACTCCAATAGCTTTTATGTTTTCTTGAATCTTAATCTTTTTCAACCATTCATAAATTCCAAGCACTCCAAGACCAATCCAAATAGAGAATGCATAGAATGAGCCAGCATAAGCATAATCTCTTTCTCTTGGCTGTTGTGGAGGTTGGTTAAGATAAAGCACAATTGCAAGTCCTGTCATAAAGAAGAGCAGGAATACTATAAATGCATCTTTTTTGTCTTTCTTATAGTGGTAAATCAAACCTATTATCCCTAATAATAATGGCAATAAATAATAAGTATTTCTTCCTTTGTTATTTGCCAAATGTGCTGGTAAATCGCTTTGTGGTCCTAAACGCATAGCATCAATAAATCCTATACCTGTTATCCAGTTACCATTTAATAAATCCTTTGTACCATTTGATTCTTGATCGAAAGGAGAGTGGTTAAGTCCAAAACCTTGAATATCGTTTTGTCTTCCAGAGAAATTCCACATAAAATATCTCCAATACATATGATTAACTTGGTAACGGAAGAAGTATTTTAAGTTTTCTGCAAATGTAGGTTTTCTATCTCCACCTACTCCCGACCAGTACTTATAATATGTTATATGTTTTCTTCCCTCATCTTGTGAGTACATTCTTGGAAATACAGTAGTATGATTTGGATCATATACCAACTTTCCACCACTTTTAACTGCTATATATTGATTATTTACAGTGTCCTTAATATATTTAGGACTGCCGTCTTTTTGTTCAATTGCTTGAGCAGTATAGTATTGTCCACTTAGTAAAGGTGTATCTCCATATTGCTCTCTATTCAAATATGTCAATAAAGCAACTGCATCCTTTGGAGCATTTTCGTTAATAGGAGTATTACTATTTGCTCTAATAACTAAGATAATAAATGTTGAATACCCTATTAATAAGAAAAGGAAACATAGAATAACAGTATTAAAAATTGGTTTTCCTTTTTTTCTTGTCCAATTCAACCCCCAAGCTATAAATCCAATAACAAGTATAAAGAATATAATTGTTCCAGAATTAAAAGGAAGTCCTATACTATTAACAAAGAATACTTCAAATTTACCAGCAAGGTTTACAATCATAGGTACTACGAAATAAAGTACAAAACCTACAATTACAAAAGATAATAATCCAGCTGTGATAAAACCTTTCTTTGTAGTTTTTGGATATTTCTTAAAATACCAAACATAGGCCATTGCAGGAATAGCAAGTAAGTTAAGTAAATGGACACCAATTGAAATACCTATTAAAAATGCAATTAATACAATCCAGCGAAGGTTATGAGTGTCGTCTGAATTTGCTTCCCATTTCAAAATAACCCAGAAAACCAAGGCTGTAAAGCAAGAACTCATTGCATAAACTTCACCTTCAACTGCTGAATACCAAAATGTATCTGAAAAAGTATAGGCAAGAGCACCTATAAGTCCACTTCCAAGAATAGCTATTGATTGAGCTGTAGTTATTTCACTTGTTTTAGCAATAGCTTTCTTAGCTAACATTGTAATTGTCCAGAATAGGAATAAGATGGTAAAAGCGGAGCAAATTGCACTTAGAGCATTTACCATATAAGCTACTTTAGTTACGTCTCCACCAGCAAATAACGAGAATATCCTGCCTAAGAGTTGGAAGGTAGGAGCTCCAGGAGGGTGACCTACTTGTAGTTTGTAAGCAGTTGCGATATACTCACCGCAATCCCACCAAGAAGCAGTCGGTTCTGCAGTAATTAAATAGACAATACTTGCGATTAGGAACACTACCCAACCCATAATATTGTTAATTAATGAATACTTTTTCATTGATTTCTATTATTTAGTTTATAAATTCTATCTCTAATTTACGATTTTACAAATTTATCATGCTACCAATCAACAGGCTTTCTTCTAATTGGCATTGTCATACATCTCGCACCACCACCACCTCTTGGCAATTCCGCAGCTTCTAAAGTAACTACAAATTTTTTATTCTTGTCTAATACAACCTTATCCGAACAAACATCTTTTGAGTTAATTACTTCAAATCCATTATTATTCAATGTTTCGATTGTATAGCGATTCCTTTCATATCCGATAATCTGTCCTGGTCCCATTGCAAAGAAATTAGCACCTGAGTGCCATTGTTCCCTGTCTTGGAAAAGAGGGTCATCTCCTCCACATTTCAATGGATTAAGGTCAAAGTCAAGATATTTTAAGCCTTCCATAAAAGAATCCATTTCCTTAACGCTAATATGTCCATTATCAATATCTATAAGATAAGAATTATATTGAGTATTTTTCTTTGAAATCAAAGGTTCATATACCATACACATATCCTTATCCAACATAGTAAATACCATATCTAAGTGAATAAAGGATTCTGGTTTGTCTGGTAGAGTTTGGATTAATATACTTTGTTTTTGTTTTCTTGCAGCAAAATACTTTACTAAAAAGTCAATTCCGTCTTTGTTTGTCCTTGAGCCTTGACCTATTAAGAGTACATCTTCTCTTGCAACCAAAATATCACCACCTTCGGTATTAGCAGTGTTAGATAGTATTTTTGGATTAATAGTTTCGGTATTAAAAAATTCTTTGAAAATAACTTCCATTATCAGACTTTCTCTATCCCTAACCTCATACTGCATTGAATTAATCAAAACCTGATTATAGATAGAGGATGATGCATCTCTTGTGAAAAAGAAATTATAAAGAGGAGTAAGGATATATTTCCTCTCTTTATATTCTTTAGGGTGTAAATCATTCTGAAATAAATAACCTTCAATTAAGAATTTTGCTAATATGTCAGGAGGGTATATAATAAGTTCTGCAAAAAGAAAGGTTTTACCTTCTTGTTTTAGAATTTGGTTTAATAGATTGATTTTCTTTCCCTCATCTTTCAAAACCTCTGTTAAAAGACTTAAAACTTGGTAGGTTTTTGTCCATTTAGATAATACTCCCTCAAAGCATTTATACTCTTTTTGAGCAATATTGAGGTTTAGTAAATCACTATAAAGCGATTCTTTAATAGTTGATGGGGTCATTTTTTCTATCTCAGCCCCTGGTGTGTGTAGTATTACTCCTTCTAAATGTCCAATTTCAGATTTTACATCTATACTAAGCATAAATTATTATATTTGTTCAACATAGCTATAAGTTCAAAACTTCATAGCATTAGCAGTTTGCAAATATACTCATTTTATGCGAAAAAATAATAATTCTAACTGAATTATAGATTGGATATTTTTCTTCTTTGAATTTCTTTGGAAATTAATTTTAATTCTCTTGAAGTTTGTCCCTTTATTGAGGAGTTTTCTTCAGCTCTTCTAAACAAGTACGGCATCATTGTTTTAACCTCTCCATAAGGAACGTATTTTACTACATTATAGCCTTTTTCAGCAAGATTATTAGAGATATGGTCGCTCATGCCGTATAGTTGAGAAAAGTAAATAGAGGGGTGTTTTTTGTCAATATTTCTTTCATCAATTAGTTTTGCAAGCAATAGCGAACTTTCTTCGTTATGTGTTGCAACCATAAAATCTATACTCTCTACATTATCGATTAAGTATTCGATTGCTAAATTAAAATCTCTATCTGTTGATTCTTTGTCTTTTTGAATAGGAGAGGGGTAGTTCATTTCTTGGGCTCTCTTTCTTTCTATTTCCATATATGCCCCTCTTACAATTTTCAATCCCAAACGAAAACCCTCTTCTTTTGCTAATTTATGGTGATTTTTAATTCTTTCAAGACTATCATGGCGATACATTTGATAGGTATTTTGAACAATAGCTTTTTCTTTATTATATATCCTCATATACTTTAAAACCAAATTATCCAACATTGGTTGAATCCAAGAATGTTCAGCATCTACAAGTATTGGGATTCCAAACTCATATCCTTTTTCAAAAATAGTTTTTACCCTATTTTCTACTCTTTGATATTCTTGTTCTTCCTCTGGGCTAAGAGTTTCGTTATTACTCACTTTTACAAATAAATCAAACCTTCCCAAGCCAGTAATCTTAAAAACGCTGAAAGGAATATTATTATTCTTATATGCAAATTCAATTGTTTTGATAACTTCGTTTAGTGTGTTATCGAAAAAATCTTCTTCCTCTTCTCCCTCTGCAGCATAATCTAAGATAGTGCCAATATTTCTCTTCTTAAGACTTTCTATCGACTTAGCTGTATCATTAATATTACTTCCCCCAACAAAGTATTTATAGATAGTATTTCTAATAATACCTTCAATAGGAAGATGAATTGAAAAAGCAAATCTTACTAATACCTTTCCAAGACTTACCATAAAAGGATTATTCATAACTTTAAAAAGCAAATATGCCTCTCTTAAGTCATTCTTTGTTCTATTTCTAAATGAGATTTCTGAATTATTGAAATCTAATATTTCTTGATTTATATTTGTAGTTGTATTCATTTCCATGCAATTTTATGTAATTACTTTGGCAAAATTAAAAAAGTTTATTTGATTAATCGTGAAATTCTTGTATCAAAAAATTCTATAAAGGTATAGAATTTATTAGTTGACGTGTATATTGAGTTTGAGGATTATTATAAATACTGTCTGCCTCAGCCTCTTCCACAATATTCCCCTTTTGCATAACAATGATTCTATCACTCATATATTTCACAACAGAAAGGTCGTGGGATATGAAAATGCAGGTAAATCCAAAGTCTCTTTTTAAATCGTTAATTAGGTTTAAAACCTGAGCTTGCACAGAAACATCCAAAGCAGAAACCGATTCATCACAGATTATTATTTCAGGCTCTAAGGCCAATGCTCTTGCAATACCTATTCTCTGACGTTGACCCCCTGAAAACTCATGTGGATATCTATTATAATGACTTCTTTCAAGTCCAACCTTCTCTAATAGGTCCATTACTCTTTCTTTTCTCTTTTCATTATTTTCATAAAGTGAATGAACTATCATTGGCTCTTGAATAGCATGACCAATAGTGATTTTTGAATTAAGCGAGGAATAAGGGTCTTGGAATATAATCTGAATTTTCTTTCTGTATTCTCTCATTTTGTTTTTGCTTAATTCCAAAAGATTTACACCAAATAGCTCGACCTTTCCACTTTTGGCATCAATTAAATTCAAAATTCCTCTCCCAACAGTTGTTTTACCACATCCACTTTCTCCAACAAGTCCAAGGGTTTCTCCCTTAAAAACATCGAAACTTACGTTATTTACTGCTTTTACAGATTTTCTTATTTTCCCAAATATGGTTTTCTTTGTAATAAATTCGATATCTAAAGAATTAATCTTAAGAATTGGCTCTTGGCTATATATTTCTTTATGAATTAAATCTCTTTCTTTCTCTGTAAGGATTTCTATATCTTTTTTCTCTTCTTTTAGAAAATCACTAACAGTTAATAATCTCTTAGGTCTGTTCTCGATAGGAGGTCTGCAAGCAATTAAACCTTGGGTATAAGGATGATTAGGTTTATAGAATATATCTTGAACTAAACCTTGCTCCACAATCTCTCCCTTATATAGCACTGCAACCCTATTTGCAATTTGTTTAATTACTCCAAGGTCATGAGTTATAAATAATATACCAATATTATATTTATTTTGAATTGATTTCAGTAGTTCTAATATTGTTTTTTGAACAGTTACATCCAAAGCTGTTGTAGGTTCATCTGCAATAAGCAAATCAGGATTGCAGCTAATAGCCATTGCAATCATTACTCTTTGTTTTTGCCCTCCAGAAAGCTCGTGAGGATAGGCACGAAATGCTCGTTCAATATCTGGTAACTTTACCTCTTTAAATAATTCTAATACCCTTTTTTTAGCCTCTCTCTTGCTTATTGAATTATTATGAATAATCATCTCCATTACCTGATTGCCGCAACGCACAACAGGGTTTAATGCAGTCATAGGTTCTTGGAAAATCATTGCAATCTTTTTCCCTCTAAGCTTTCTATGCTCTTTATTTGTTATATTACATAGATCAATATTATTAAATAGAATAGAACCTGAGAGGATTTTTGATTTTTTCTCAGGTAAAAGCCCCATAATTGCTAAAGAAGAAACGCTTTTCCCAGAACCACTCTCACCCACAAGCCCGAGAATTTCGCCCTTATCTATGCTAAAGCTAATATTCTTAACAACTTTATTCCAAGAGCCTTCTCTTTCAAAACCTATACTTAAATCTTTTATTTCAATAAGATTATTCATAATGCAAATCTAAGCATAAAATTCATTATATCTATTATTTTGCATATTTTTGCACCGCCTTTTGGCGTTTTGAGTATTATAATTTAATTGATTGTGAAAATAAAAAATGTGAATTAATGAAGAAAAGAAGATTTAATGTGCTTGGTTACGTTGAAAAGGTGGGTAATGCTCTGCCTCATCCCGCTGCATTATTTGGGATATTTGCCTTGTCAACACTAATACTATCCTTTATAGGATATTATTTTCAATGGGAGGGGATAAACCCTGGAAATGGAGAAACAGTTAGGGTTGTGAATTTATTATCTCGTGATGGACTCCATAAGATATTACTCGAAATGGTTGATAGCTATACTGGGTTTGCGCCTTTGGGAATTGTTATGGTTGCAATGCTTGGGATTGGGATTGCTGAAAGTAGTGGATTGATTCGTTCATCTATTAATCTATTACTATTAAAAGCTCCAAAATATCTGATTACATTTATTATTGTACTAACAGGTATTCTTTCGAATATGGCTTCTGATTTAGGTTATATATTGATTATCCCTTTAGCTGGAGTGATTTTCCATTCTTTAGGAAGACACCCGATTGCCGGTATGGCAGCAGCTTTTGCTGGGGTAAGTGGAGGTTTTAGTGCAAATTTATTTATTGGAACTATTGACCCACTTTTGGCAGGTCTTTCAACCGAAGCTGCAAGAATATTAGATCCAGATTATTATGTTATGCCTACTGCTAATTATTATTTTATGGCTGTTTCCACATTTTTAATAGCTGGTGTTGGCACTTGGATAACTAATGCAGTAGTTGAACCTCGTTTGGGAAAATACTCTGGAGATGTAAAACAAGAGGAGATAAAAACCTTGAGTAAAAAAGAGAGAAAAGGTTTGAAATGGGCTGGATTGGTTATGTTGTTTTTCTTAGGGTTAATTATTGCTGGACTTATTCCTGAGAATGGGATATTAAGGGCTGATGATAATTCAATTCTTCACTCTCCTGTATTAAAAGGTTTTATTGCAGTATTGTTTTTAGTAGCAGGAACTTGCGGTGTGGTTTATGGTTATATTAGTGGAACATTCACTAATCATAAGGATGTAGTAAATGGAATGAATACAAGCTATAAGAGTTTGATTTCATTCTTAGTATTAGTGTTTTTTGCTTCCCAATTTGTTGCATGGTTTAAGTGGAGTAATTTAGGTATATTGACTGCAGTAAAAGGTGCTGCCTTTTTACAAACTACCGATATGGGACTAATTCCTTTGGTTATTCTCTTTATAATTATTTCTGGGATAATAAATATGTTTATGGGTTCTGCTTCTGCAAAATGGGCAATTATGGGTCCTGTATTTATACCTATGTTTATGCTATTAGGATATTCTCCAGAATTATCTCAGGCAGTTTTTAGAATTGGGGATAGTGTTACAAATCTAATCTCTCCAATGATGAGTTTCTTTGCCTTGATTATTGTTTATTTTGAAAAATATGACTCTAAATCAGGGATTGGTTCAATAATAGCCACAATGCTACCATATTCCATTGCCTTTTTTGTAGCATGGACTTTATTGATAATTGTCTGGATATGGTTAGGACTTCCACTGGGTCCAGAGGCAGGGCTTTATTATAATTAAAGCCCTCCATAGATTAGTCCCGAGATTGTTGCCATAATAATTACGAGGATTACAAAAACAATGGTTTTTTGAGTTCCCATAACTCCTCTAATTACTAACATATTTGGAAGAGAAAGAGAAGGACCTGCTAATAATAATGCAAGAGCGGGTCCTTTTCCCATTCCAGAAGCTAATAGTCCTTGAATAATTGGAACTTCAGTAAGTGTTGCAAAATACATAAATGCTCCAATAATACTTGCAAAGAAATTAGATAATAATGAATTTCCACCAACAGCCCATTCTATCCATGAATTAGGGATTACTCCAGCAATTGAAGTGCTACCATGTGTAGAACCTAATAGGAAACCCGCTGTAATAACTCCTATTGCTAATAGTGGCATAATTTGTTTTGCAAATCCCCAAGCCGATAATGTCCACTCTTTATTATCCTCGTCTCTCTTATCATAAAGTGTAATAATACTTAGGGCAGCAATTGCTACAACCATTGGAATAAGAGGAATAAACACAGGATTAGTTACAAATATATTTGCAAGAATTGCTGAAATTCCTACTGATATTCCTGCCAATAACACCCATTGCCATTTAATTTTTAGTATTTTAATAAGGTTATAAGCAAGTAAAGCTCCCAAAATAGATGTTATATACCATTTATAAGTAAATATATAATACCAAAGACTATTTGTATCATCCTGAGCTGGTGAGCCCCAATTAGCAAAAACTAAGATTGCAACAAGTGTAAAGAAATGTAAAGAGGTTTGGCTTATAGGACGTTTTTCTTCTCCCTTTGGGAAATTCATTTGCTCTTCTTTCTTAGCCTTTTCCTCTTTTCTATATATAATACTCATAATTGAACCAATAATTATAGAGAAACTTATCGCTCCAATTGTTCTTGCAATACCCATCTCTATTCCAAGAATCCTTGCTGTTAGGATAATTGAAAGAATACTTATTGCAGGTCCTGAATAAAGAAATGCTATTGCAGGTCCTAAGCCAGCTCCTCGTTTGTAAATACTCGAGAATAAGGGGAGGATAGTACATGAACACACTGCAAGAATTGCTCCAGAAACGGATGCAACAGTATATGCTAACCATTTCTTTGCATTTGCTCCAAAGTATTTTAATACTGCTCCCTGACTTACAAATACAGAAATTACTCCAGCTATGAAAAAAGCAGGTAAAAGACAAAGAATTACATGTTCTTGAGCATACCATTTTGACAAATCAAGGGTTGCATCTATAGCTGTTTTGAAAACTTGATTATTTATCGGCAAAAAGAATACACCAGCAAAAACAATTATTATCCAAAACAGGATTTTTATTTCTTTTTTAGTTTCCATTTTTTTATTTTATTCCAAGTATTTCTTTAACTTGTTTTTCATTAGGAACTTGTCCTTTTAGTTTAACTACCTCGTCAACTACAATAGCAGGGGTTGAAAGGATATTATATTTCATAATCTCCATAATATCGTCGATTTTTATAACCTTGATATCCATTCCACTTTCATTTACTACTCTTTCTACAAGTGCTTGAGTAGTCTTACATTTTGCACATCCTGTGCCTAATACTTTTACTTCCATTTTTTATTTAGATTTTATATGTTAATAATAATATAATACGTTCCTACAATAATAAATATACCCGCTATTATGCGTTTAAACCATCTCTCGAAACTCTTCATCTTAGAATAGAATTTGCCGATATTCCCAATGCTATAAGCAATTAGCCATGCAATAATAATTACTGGTAATCCTGTTGCTATGGAGAAAATTGGAGGGAGAAGCAGTCCAGAGGGAGAGGCTATTGTCATTGGAATTAATGCTCCGAAATACAATACTCCACTAAAAGGACAGAAAGCTAAGGCAAAGACTACTCCCAAAAGGAAGGAATTTAGGTAATTATTCTTTTTCTTATCCTCATTTACCTTTGGTTTGAACTTATCGAAAAGGGGAATATTGAATTTTATAATATCCAACATTAATATCCCAATAATCAAAAGTCCAACACCTAACCAAATACCACCTAAGGATTGTAATAGTCTTGATACTTTAAACTGACTTGCTCCAAAATAGAATATTACTCCAAGAGAAGTATAGCTAAACATACGACCTAAGGTATAGAATATTCCATTAAATAATACCTTTAGTTTATTATCTATATTCTTGCTAAGATATGCTGTTGCTGTAATATTTGTAGCAAGTGGGCAGGGACTTATTGCCGTCATTAAACCCAAAGCAAAGGCCGCAAGCAAAGGTAAGTCATATCTATAAGTATCTACTAATTCTTGTAATAATTCCATTATGATAATCCTTTTTTTACTTTCCTAATTAATTAGTTTTTATAATTATCTACTGTTTCGATAATGATTTTTTCCAATTCCTTAGGGCTGTTTACTGCCAGAGCAAAAGCTTGTTCTGTTAAATCTTCAGAGTTTTCTCCTTTTTCTATTATTAAAGCATTCCAGCTAACCTCATATTTTTCAACTAAGGCTTCGTTTTCTTTTTTGCTTGTGTTTACTTCGATAAATCTAACCTCGGTGTTTGGATAGGTTTTCTCAATAGTAGCCTTAGCTAAATCTTGAACTGCAATACAGGTCTTGCACCTTTGGTTGCCATGGAAATAATAAACATTTACTCCTGAGTTTTGCTCCTGAGTTATTTCCATATTCTCTTTCTCAGACTTTTTAGAGTCCTTATCTCCACATGATACTAATACAAGTAGAGAAAAAATAAATAGTACTAAGTTTTTCATTTTCATTTGTTTTTTATGTTATTAAATATGTTTTACAAAGTATTTCTTCTTTATCCAAAGCGATAGGTTTACTAAGGCTATTAGGGCTGGAACTTCCACAAGTGGTCCTATTACTCCTGCAAAAGCTTGTCCACTATTTATCCCAAATACTCCTATGGCTACTGCAATTGCTAATTCAAAATTATTCCCAGCTGCAGTAAAGCTTAAGGCTGCATCCTGCTCGTAATCTGCTCCTGTTTTCTTTCCTAAATAGAAACTAATAATAAACATTAGGATAAAGTAAATTATTAGTGGTATTGCAATTCTTACTACATCGAAAGGAATTTGAACTATTAATTGTCCTTTTAGGCTAAACATTAGAATTATTGTGAATAGTAATGCAATAAGGGTGATTGGGGAGATAAAGGGAATGAATTTATTCCAAAACCAATCCTTTCCAAATATTTTTACAAGTAGTAACTGACTTATAATACCCATTGCAAAAGGAATTCCTAAGTATATACCAACACTTTCTGCAATTTGTCCTATTCCAATATTCAAATCCAAGCTCTCTACTCCAAACAAAGGAAGAAGTATTGAAACGAAAAAATATACAAAGGCACTATAAAACAATACTTGGAATATGCTATTTAATGCCACCAGTCCTGCTGCATATTCCCTGCTTCCACCTGCAAGCTCATTCCAAACAATAACCATTGCAATACATCTTGCAGAGCCTATAAGTATTAATCCAATAAGGTATTCGGGTTTATCTCTAAGGAAGATTATCCCAAGAATAAACATTAACACTGGTCCTATTATCCAATTAAGAATAAGAGAAACTGTTAATACCTTCTTATTACTAAAAACCCTTTTCATTTGGTTATATCTAACCTTTGCAAGTGGAGGATACATCATTAGGATTAGCCCAATGGCAAGGGGGATATTTGTTGTGCCTTTTGACATAGAATTGATATTATCCGATATTTCAGGAAAGAAATATCCCATTCCAACTCCAATTACCATTGCAAGGAATATCCAAAGTGTTAGGTAACGGTCTAAGAATCCTAATTTCTTTCTCTCTAAGGTTGGGTTACAATTATTTGCACTCATAACTATTTATAGGTTTTCTTTAACAAAGTTTTTTGAATACTCTTTAATCATATCCCTTACTCTTTGAAATTCCTGCATGATTTCTTCCTCGCTTCCTTTTGCTTTTGCTGGGTCAGGGAAATTATGGTGGAATTTCTTTGCCTTGGTTGGGAAATAAGGGCAGGTTTCCTTAGCATTATCGCATACAGTAATTAGGAAATCGAACTCCATATCCATATACTCATTAATATTATTTGAGGTGTGAGAAGAAATATCTATCCCATCTTCCATCATTGTTTTAATTGCTCTTGGATTTACTCCATGTGTTTCAACTCCCGCACTATAAACCTCCGTACCTAAGGGAGAGAAATTACGAATATAACCCTCTGCAATCTGACTTCTACAACTATTACCAGTGCATAGTATTAATACTCTTTTATTCATCTTAGCAATTCTCTTTATTAATTATATCAGTAAATAGATTCTCAAACATATTTTTCGCTTGAAGCCAATTTTCTTGATTTATACAGTATTTTATTGTTGGGGGAGTAAAGGTACCTTGGATTAATCCTGCATCCTTTAATTCCTTTAGATGTTGGCTAAGGGTACTTTTCGCCACTGGCAATATCTCCGACATATCGCCATGATAACAACAAGACTCCTTTGATAGCATTTCTAATATCTTCACCCTAATTGGATGACCAATAGCCTTTGCATATCTTGCAATTTGTTTTTCTCTAAGGGTTAAATCTACTTTACTCATATTGATTAATAATTTCAGTTCGCAAAATTACGAATTAAAATTAAACCACCAAATTTCTTAGAAAAAAAATCTTTTACCCTTTACCTTTTACTTTTTTATCTTTTACCTTTTCACTTATTACATTTAGTCTTAATTTTTCTAACTCCTGATTCTATACCAATGGATTTAGACTACATTTTGAAGTGCAGAAGTCTGCCCCTTTATTTATTAAAAAATCTATGAGAATATAACTATGATAATCAAGAACTAATAATTATTTGATAGATTGGGCGTTACACCTAAGCACTCGTATATATCAGAATATCAGTTTCCATACACTATTACACCCCTCTTAGAAGAGTGTAATGATGTAACAAGTTTAATAGGTTCAGACTTGCACTAAGACAAGAGTACTTAGTGCCAAGTCTAAACCTTTATTTATTAAAAAACTATTGATTATTCAATTAATGGATATTATTTTGCAGAGAATATAGAATAAAGATTTATATATTGATAATCAATGAGTCTGCACAAGGTGGTTTGTAATTGATTGATAAATAGAAAGTCTGCACGTCTGCACACCTCTTAGAAGAGTGCATGCACGCATTAAGTTTAATAGGTTCAGACTTGCACTAAGACAAGAGTACTTAGTGCCAAGTCTAAACCCTGGATTATTAAAAACCTTAATGGGATTTAACGTTTGTTGCACGTTTATTATTGTTGAGAGTTATCGTTAAAACTAACCATCCAATTCACACCAAATTTATCAATTAGCATCCCAAAATAATCTCCCCAAAATGTCATTTCTAATTCCATTGTGATTTCTCCACCTTGAGAGAGAGAATTAAAAACCCTATCAGCCTCTTCTTTACTATCAGCAGTTACTGATACAGAAAAATTATTCCCTTGAACATAAGTTGGAGCCCAATCTCCTCCTATATCACTTCCCATTAATATAGAAGTGCCAATAGGAAATCCTATATGCATTATTTTGTTTAAATCGGCTTCTGGAATAGAAAAATCCTCGCTCTTTGGCATATCGCTAAAACGACCGATATAATTAAATTCTCCACCAAATACGGATTTGTAAAAATTAAATGCTTCTTCACAGTTTCCGTCAAAATTCAAATAAATGTTTGTTGTTGCCATGTTACTTTTTTTATTGTTTATTAATATAAATTGAAACTATAATTATTTCAATGAATAAACAACAATAAATATTAGACCTTGTTCACAAAACTACAAAAAAAAGCAAAGAGAATTATTCTTTGCTTTTTCTTTGAATAAGTTTTTTTTAAATACTTACTCTATAATTTTATATATTTGTTTTTTCTTTCCTTTTAATAAATTCCTTCAATTCACTTGTTCTTTCAAAATCTTTTCCTTGAATTACATTAAAATCCTTTTTAAAGATTAAATATTCCGAATATAAAATAATACAGTTACCAATAATGATAAGTAAATAATAAAGTGTTGTCTCATCAAGATATTTAATTATTGGAATGAATCTAATTATACCAATGACAACATATATTAGTTGTACCCAAAATAGATACGACAAAACATTTGCCTTATAAAATCTATGAAGTATCGACCCCATACTATACGAAATACACAAAAAATATACAGATATAAAAGGTGCTATTAACGCTAATAAATACTTAAATTGCAACGAAACTACAGCAGAAATTCCATTTAAAAGAGCAGAAATAATTGCTCCAAATATTAATAGAAACCACCCTATTTTATCTTTCTCTTTATATATATAAATATCTATGGGAACATTCTTATATTTTACATTTTCTTCTCTTATCCATTTCAAAATGCCTCCATAAGCTAATAAAATTAACCCTAATCCAATGGTTATAAATCCGATAATCAATATTGTTTTCATATTATGTTTTTATATTATGTTTTTATATTAAATTCTTTATACTAAGTACGTTCTCAACCAAAAATAATTTAATTATTTGTTCTTTCGGCAGTTCAATATCATCAAATTCTTCATTCGCTGATTTCAATATTACTACATTACTATCTTTGCTTTTTCTAATATACTTCAATAGTCTGTATTCAGGGGTAACAATAAGATATATTTGACCGAAAACTATAATATCCCAACTCTTAATCTCTCTTATAGCAATCATAGAACCATCCTTGATTACAGGCTTCATGCTATCCCCACTTGCCTTAATTATTATTGCTTCTTTATTAATAGACGGAATATCTATCCAACCTATTATCTTTTCATCTCTGTAATCTCTTATTTCTATACCACATGTAGCATCTATATCATATATCGGTGTTCCTGTATGATTGTTATTAATTAAGCTATTTGCTTCTACTACCATATCCCCTCTGCCTGTTAATAGCCAATCAAGAGAGATACTTGGAAATGCCGAATTAATGGATATAACAAATTGTTCTGTTATTGTTCTCTTTCCTGACCTTATTTCCGAAATATAACTCCTATGTTTGCCTATTTTTGAAGCAAATTCTGAATCGGATGTTATTAATCTTCCCTTTTTGAGGTAATTAATTACATTTTTTACCCCCTCAATATCAATCATGCTATTTGTGCTTTGTTCATTAATCATAGCTCCCTGACCTGTTAATAACCACGCCACATTCAAATCTGGATATTGAATACTTATTTTTTCTATTGTCGCAGGTTGTATTGAGTTTTTTATTGCATTTACATATCCAGAAGATAATCCAACCGATAAAGCAAATCTTTTTTGCCCAATCTTTTTATACCCCAAATATTTTATAAGTCTTTTATTAACAGTCATTATTTCATCTTTTTCATGAAATAACTTAGGGGATATACTCATGGTATTACTTTCCTTAGTCAAACTAAGAAGTATTGTGTGTTTAGTTTTTGGAATTACTTTCCCCGCTTCCCAATTTTGTATTGTTCTTGTGCTTACTCC